>Ga0102861_1000390_pt1 | contig 9912 bp, 15 predicted proteins | sample Colrivmeta1449B3_FD_78182 | JGI IMG/M metagenome (GOLD analysis project Ga0102861, IMG submission 78182) | Estuarine microbial communities from the Columbia River estuary - metaG 1449B-3 | ecosystem: Environmental > Aquatic > Marine > Intertidal zone > Estuary | place: USA: Columbia River Estuary... | reverse complement strand
GTCCAAAAGTGAAGAGCATATAATTGACTTTCTAGATAAATGCCCAAAAGGTAAATACGATTATCTAGGAGCCAGTTTAAGCCTCAAAGATTCACAAACCTATGATTATGGTGCCTACTCAGAGAAGTGGGCAGAATTGCAGGTTAAAATAGATGAATTGAAGGCAGAACAAAAAGATATAGAGGAAAATGGTAAGAAATTTGAGAGAGGTCAAATCCCATTGAAATCTTACAAACAAACTTATTCAATAACACTAAATAAATAAAAATGGAAAAAGTAGAAAAAATCGGTGCTTGGACAAACAAGACCAAAACAGGTAAACAAGTAATTAATTTTACTATTGATGGCAAAAAGTATGATATGTATGTAAACGATTTTAAGAAGGAGGAAAAACATCCTGATTATCAAATCATAGAGAATACATATAAGCCTAAAGCCGAAGCTAAAATGGAATACGCATCTCCAGTAAACCAACAAGAAAGCGAAGATGATTTGCCGTTTTAATTAACTATCTAAAAACAAAAACTATGAGCCAAAACAAACAAATAGCAGACTACCTAAATAAAGGTAAAAAGCTAACTACTATTGATGCCTTAAACAAATTTGGATGCTTTAGATTAGCATCACGAATAAACGATTTAAGGAATGAAGGGATAAATATAGCAACAAAGATTATTAAGCTAGAGAATAAGAAGCAGATAGCTCAATATTCAATTAAATGACACACGCATCATTATTTAGTGGAATAGGTGGGTTTGACTTAGCAGCCGAATGGGTAGGATGGAATAATATATTTCATTGCGAATGGAATCCATTTGGTCAAAGAGTTTTAGCCCACCATTTCCCAAATTCAAAATCTTATAATGACATTACCAAAACAAACTTCTCAATTCACGCAGGAGAAATTGATGTTCTCACAGGAGGATTCCCTTGCCAACCATACTCAAGTGCAGGTAAACGACTTGGGAAAGCCGATGAAAGACATTTATTCCCAGAGATGCTTAGAGCAATTAATGAAGTTAAACCAACTTGGGTCGTGGGCGAAAATGTACTCGGCATTGTTAATTGGGGGGGGGGGGTGGTATTCAACGAGGTGCAAGTTGACTTGGAAAATCAAGGGTACGAAGTACAAGCGTATATACTTCCAGCTTGTGGCAAGAACGCTCCACACAAAAGAGAACGAACTTGGTTTATTGCCTACTCCAACTCTGCAAGATTACACAAACAGTACATTCCCACCAAGTCAAAAGAAAAGATTTCACATAGTGGGATATTTAATGAGAAAAGGAATTTTAGCTCATTCCCAACTCAACCCCCAATTTGTGGAGGAGATGATGGGATTCCCAAAGAATTGGACTCTATTACCTTTTCTAAATGGAGAAACCAATCAATCAAAGGTTACGGAAACGCAATAGTACCACAAGTGGCTTATGAGATATTTAAAGCCATACAAAGTTTTGATGATTTAGTAAATGTTTAGTAAATTTGTAACGAGTGTCGGATACTCATTAAGAACTTATTGCCCTTGCGATGAACTACCAATCCGACTGGTAGGGATTCAATGGGGCTTTTTATTTTATGTCAAAAGATACATTCTATTTCTCCCACGACTACAATAGCCGTAATGATGAAAAGATTAAGTTTCTAATAAGGAAACACGGATTACTAGGGTATGGTTTATTTTGGTCCATCATTGAAGATTTATACAATAATGCGAACGCATTGCGAACGGATTACGAAGGCATTGCTTATGATTATAGAATAGATGTTTCTATTGTTACAAGTGTAATAAATGATTTTGATTTATTTGTTTTTGATGCAGAGTATTTTGGTAGTTTATCAGTGCAAAAAAGAATAGATGAAAGAGATTCTAAAAGTGTAAAGGCAAGAGAATCAGCACATAAGAGATGGACTAATGCGAACGCAATGCAATCGCAATGCGAAGGCAATGCTATAAAGGAAAGGAAAGGAAAGGAAATAAATGAAAAGAAAGTAAATAAAGTAAATATAATAGATGAGCAGTTTGATGAATTTTGGGATTTATACGATTATAAGAAATCTAGGGATAAAGCAGAAAAGGCTTGGAAAACTTTAAATCAACAGGAAAAGGCTTTAGCTTTACAACACGCACCAGTATATGCTCAATCTACCCCTGATAAACAATTCCGTAAACATCCTACAACCTATCTAAACAACAAATCTTTCAACGATGAAATTATTGAACGAACTATTAGTACAAAACTTAGCTACGCAGAACTTGAATGGGAACGACTTAAAAATCTTGGATAATGATGAACTAAAGGTTTATAAGGCTATGGAATCTATGCACATTGGCAAATGCTCAAGAATAGAAGTAACAGAGCATTTAAAGACCTGTATTGCTTTAAGTGGTATGCAAGTGCCAACAAATCAAATATTCAATCTATGCGTTTCATTTACGATAGAATCGTACGGACAATACAAACTCAAGGAACTGGGAGTAGCATTTAAGATGTTTGCAGAGGATAAGTTTACTATTGGCAATCATATAAACTTTTCTCCTAAGTTAATTGGGGAGGTAATGAATGCCTATAAAAAGATAGCAGTACAAGTAAGAAACAAAACAATTCAAGAACCTAAACAAATAGTTATGCAAGTAGATGAAGAAAAAGTAATGCGAGAGGAAGCCGAGTATTGGAAAACATCTAAGAAGGACTGGCGATTCCTTAACTATCAATGCTTTGACTATCTATGGAAACGGAAACTACTAAAAATAACCCCTGATAAAGCCGAGTACATAAAATCTAAAGTAAAAGCCTATCATTTGGCACAGGCTAAGAAGCCAGAGGATATGTTAGTAGATGAGGAAACTATGAGACAACAATGCAAAAAATATTCCCTTAAACTTTATTACGACAACGAATTATGATAGAAACTATAATAGTATTTATTATCCTTTGGATTTGGATAATTTACGAAATGATTAACGCACCATTAAACAAAGACAAATGAAAGAAACTTTAGCAATGATTAAATTCTTTTTTATCTCAGTTCCAGTATTCCTATGTGTTTATTGTACTATTATGATTTATGTTGAACTTAAAGAACTATATGAGTAAGATAAAAGGACACGAGAACGCAATGCCTATAAGATTGATATTTATAGATACAAAAGAGGAAATAGAGTTTAAGTCAGTAGCCTACGCAAAAAGAGTAACAGGAGTAAATGAATACCAAATAAAGGAAAGCCTAAATCCAGTTAAAAAGAAAAGATTTGAGTACCAAAATAGACAAATAGCGTTCCGTATAAAAAAGTAAAATGATAAGAGTAATAAAGTTTAGTGGAGGAAAAACAAGTGCTTTGATGACAATTCTAAATTATCGTGAAGGAGATTTAGTAATATTTGCTGATACTAAAAGAGAGCATCCAAAAACATATAAGTTTATTAATGACTTTGAGGCACACGAGAATATTCCAATTATTAGAATTAGTTACGAAGGTGGTTTTAGGGGAATGTTAGAACATAAAAAATGGAAACTAATCCCTAATAGAGTTAAAAGAGAATGCACTATTGAACTTAAGATTAAGACTGCTAAAAGATATCTTAGAGCAAACTATGGCAAACAAAACTATGAATGGCTAGTAGGGTTTAGGGCAGATGAGGAACGCAGAGTAAAAGGATATGAGAAACGACAAGCCTATATACACCCAAGATTCCCTTTATATGAAGCTGGAATAGATAAGGCACAAGTAAATGACTATTGGAGTAAAAAACCTTACACCTTAGAAATACCTGCTATACTAGGAAATTGTACTTTATGCTTTCTTAAAGGTAAAAATGCTATTATTAATATTTTAAGGTCATATCCAGAACTAGCAAACGAATGGATAGAAGATGAAGAGTTAAGCAAATTAAAAGGTAATGGCCATACATATTTTCAAGATACAACCTATAAGCAAATGCTAAATTATGCACAAAACGATTTATTCAAAGGACAAGACCTTTCCGATTTAAACCCAGCTTTTAATTGCTCGTGTACAAGTTAATCCCTAATTTTGTGCTATGGCATTACAAACCATTCCAAAACTTACAGGAAAGACACAAACAATTTTTAATCGTTATATACGACAAAGAGATAGTCAAAATGGTTACTTTACTTGCATATCGTGTGGCTCTACTAAAGATACCTCCCAAATGGATGCAGGTCATTATGTGCCTGTCAAGAATAGTTCAGCTTTAAGATTTGATGAGTATAATGTAAACGGAGAGTGCAAGGCTTGTAATGGATTTGACCAATTCCACCTAATAGGGTATAGAAAAAACCTAATAGATAAGATAGGCGAAAGAATGGTTTTACATTTAGAAAGTCAGTCAAGACTTATAAAGAAATGGACTAGAACCGAGTTAAACGAAATAAACGAAAAGTATGGCGAAACTAAATCCTAATGGCAAGGTCTCCTTTGGGTCAAGAAAAAAAGGAAAGGCTAAAAAGACATCTGGTCCTAAAGACAAACCTACTAAACCATATAACCGACAAGGCAGATGCTAATACAAGAAATCAAATCTAATCCTAACAATCCTAGATTAATTAAGGACCATAAGTTTAAACAACTTGTAAAGTCTATTCAGGACTTCCCACAAATGTTAGAACTAAGACCTATTGTTATTGATGAACATAATATGGTTTTAGGAGGCAATATGAGATTAAAGGCTTGTATTGAAGCTGGGTTAACTGATGTTCCTGTAATACACGCTAACAACCTATCAGAGGAGAAAAAGAAAGAGTTTATTGTAAAAGATAATGTAGGTTATGGCGAATGGGATTGGGATGACCTTGCAAATAATTGGGATGCTTTAGAACTAACCGAATGGGGTTTAGATATACCAAACTTTGATGCAGAAGTCTTAGAGGCACAAGAAGATAACTTTTCAGCTCCAGAGGGAGGCATTGAAACAGATATAGTCTTAGGAGATTTATTTGAAATAGGCGAACATAGATTGCTATGTGGTGATAGTACAGATAGCGACCAAGTGGCAAAGCTAATGAATGGGCAAAAGGCTGATATGGTATTTACAGACCCGCCTTATGGAATGAAGTTAGATGCTGATTATAGTGGAATGAAAAGCGAAATATTTAAGGGTGGTATTGGTGGCAAGAAATATGATAATGTAAAAGGAGACCACGAAGATTTTACTGAAGAATTAATTAATACAATATTTGCTTGTTTTAATGATTGCAAGGAAATATTTATATGGGGTGCAGATTATTTTGCAGAGTTGCTTCCTAATAAAAATGATGGCAGTTGGGTAGTATGGGATAAAAGAGCAAATGGCAATGATGATATAGCAGAGGATAAAAGTTCCGATAAAATGTATGGTAGCACCTTTGAATTATGTTGGTCAAAGAATAAACATAAGAGAGATATTGCAAGGGTTAAATGGGCAGGAATCTTTGGTATGCCATCCCAAGATACTAAAGGCAGAGTACACCCAACACAAAAACCTATTGAGTTAGCTAATTGGTTCTTTAATAAATGGGGTAAGGATAATGATTTAGTTGCTGATTTATATTTAGGTGGTGGAACGACAATGGTAGCTTCGCACCAACTTAAACGCAAATGTTATGGTATGGAACTTGACCCTAAATACTGTCAAGTGATTGTAGATAGAATGCGTAAACTAGACCCAACATTGGAAATCAAGAAGAATGGGGTAACTTTGCAATATGAAATGGCAAGACTCACCTGATAGACCAAAATGCAAGATATGTAATGACCCAGCTAAATTTCATACTTTAAATAAAGATAGAAGTGTAAAATATTGGAGATGTTATTGTAATGCTTGTTATAAAATAGAGAATAGAAGTGCAATTTGGGGGTATAGAAAACATAAAAAAGATTATTGTGAAGAATGTGGTTTTGTGGCAAAGCATAGTGTTCAATTAGATGTTGACCATATAAATGGGAATAAAAAAGATAATAGAATTGATAACTTAAAAACATTATGTGCAAATTGTCATAGGTTAAAAAGTTATTTAAATGGAGATAATACAGGAATATCAAAATATGCGAAAAAAATGTGAGGATTATGGCAAATGAAAATAATTTAGTACCATTTAAAGAAGGGTATGATGAAAGAAGGGAAAACAATGGTAGAAAGAAAGGAATACCGAATAGCAAAACTAGATTGTTAAGATTATTAGAATTGGTCCAAGTAAAGACCAACCCAATTACTGGCGAAAAAGAGGAGTTTACTGTGGCAGAGCAATTAGATATGATGGTACTACAAAAGGCATTTAAAGGGGATTTAAAGGCTTATCAGGAGATTCTTGATAGACTAGAAGGTAGAGCCAAACAAACCAACGAAATAGAACTATCAGGAGGACTTCAAGTAAATTGGGAGGAGAAAAAAACTTACGTTGAAAAAACAGGAAGCCTATAATGGAATTATCCATAAAACAAACAACTGCGTTAGACCTATTAGAAGATAAAACAACAAATGAGATTCTATTTGGAGGAGGAGCAGGAGGTGGTAAGACTGCTTTAGGTTGCTACTGGCAGCTTAAACAAAGATTAAAATATCCCAATACAAGAGGACTAATTGGGAGAGCCGTGTTAAAAACCCTAAAAGAAACTACCTTAGTATCCTTCTTTCAGATAGCTAAGATGCAAGGACTAGAAGCCAACAAGCATTATAAGTTTAACGGACAAACAAGCCAAATAGAGTTCCCTAATGGTTCTACAATCTTACTTAAAGATTTATTTGCCTATCCTTCCGACCCTAACTTTGATGAATTAGGTTCATTAGAGATTACCGATGCGTTTATTGATGAGGCTAATCAAGTAGATGATAAGGCTAGAAACATTATCAAATCAAGGATAAGATTCCAACTAGACCAAAACGATTTAGTGCCTAAGATTCTTTACACTTGTAACCCAGCAAAGAACTGGACCTACTCGGAGTTCTACAAACCAGAACAAGAAGGCACAATATCTAAGAATAAAAAATTTATTACTTCCTTGATAGATGACAATCCTTTTATCTCTAAACATTACAAAGAGAACTTACTAACTTTGGATAGTGTTTCAAAGGAGAGGCTTTTATTTGGTAACTGGGAGTACTTAGATGACCCTGCACAACTTATAGACTATGATAAAATACTTGACTCTTTTACCAATACGTTTGTTCCTATTGGTGATTCTTTTATTACTTGTGATGTGGCACGTTTTGGGAATGATAGTACTGTTATTGGTATATGGAGTGGCTTTCGTGTTAGGTTTTATCAATTCAATGGTAAATCAGTTGTTGAGGTTGCTGAACTTATAAAGAACTTTGCAACCGAGCATAAAGTACCTACATCTAACATAGTTTGCGATGAGGATGGAGTAGGAGGTGGAGTAGTAGATATTCTTAGGTGCAAAGGATTTGTCAATAATAGTTCTCCATTAGTAAACCCTGTAACAAGACAAAAGGAAAACTTTGATAATTTAAAGTCTCAATGCTATTTTAAATTAGCAGATATGGTTAACAAAGCAGAACTTTACATTCAGGCAGATGGGAAACAAAAACAAACTATTATTCAGGAACTAGAGCAAGTCAAACAAAAGTCAGTAGATAACGATATGAAAAAAGGAGTAATTCCTAAAGATAAAGTGAAAGCAGCAATAGGTCGTTCTCCTGATTTTAGTGATTGTTTAGCTATGAGAATGTTCTTTGAATATTCACCAAGATTTCAAGTAAGTGTATTTTGATGTAAAAATCATAACTTTGTTTAAATTCTAATAATATGGCATTTTTTGACTTCTTAACTAAAAAGAAGATAAACACTCTATTACCTAATATTCCTTTTGATACAAGTGTCGCTATTCAACGTGGAATCGTTACTTGGCAAGGTGGAGATTCAAGAGCATTCGTAAGAGATGGATATATAGCTAATGATATTGTTTACTCAATTGTAAAACTAATTACTGATAAAGCTAAACTTGCTCCATTTCATGTATATAAAGTTAAAGATGAAGTATCTGCAAAAAGATACAAATCATTAATGAAACAACCAGATAAGATTACTAACTGGCAAGAGGTAAATGATTTACATAAGAAAGCATTTGAGATATATACAGGAGACCAAAGATTAAACGACCTTTTAAAATATCCTAATGGAGAAGATACTTGGGCAGATTTAGTTGAGCAATGGTGTGGATTTAAGTTAATAACAGGAAATTCATTTATATATGGAAAACTTATTGAAACAGGAAACAATCAAGGAAAGCCGTTTGAACTATTTGCTTTACCTGCTCAGTATATGGCTATTATTGCCAACATTGAAATGTTCCCACCAACCAGAGTGGGCTACCAATTATACTACGGAGCAATGTGGTCCTTTGACCCAAAAGAAATCTTACACGACAAATACTTCAATCCTGAATGGACAGTTACAGGTGGTCAATTGTACGGACAATCTCCGTTATTAGCAGCTGCTAGAACATTGACTAGAAGTAATGAAGCTAAGACTGCTGCCGTTGCATCATTCCAAAATGGTGGACCAGCAGGAGTTCTATTTATGAACGATGAAAGATTCGACCCTACAAGTGGACAAGCACAAGCACAAGCACTAAAGAGAGCAGTAAGCGAGAAAGGTGGAGCAGCTAACTTTAACTCTATTGCAGTATCAGGTTATAAGGTTGACTGGAAACAAATAGGTTTAAGTCCTGTTGAACTTAATATCATTGAATCAGAGAAATGGGATATGAAGGCACTTTGTAATATTTACGGAGTACCATCACAACTATTAAACGATGCAGATAACAAGACTTACAACAATCAATTAGAGGGAGAGAAGGCATTAACTTTAAGATGTGCTATTCCTTTGTTGGATTCTTTGACTGAGAACTTAAATAGAAGATTACATTCTGACTGGGGATATAGAAATAGTGGATTGTATGTAGGATATGATATGAAGGTCTATCAAGAATTAGAGGCTAATAAAACAGAGCAAGTTGCTTGGTTAAACACTGCTTGGTGGATTGCTCCAGCACAAAAGAATGAGATTATGGGCATCAGAACTCCAGACTATATTCCACAAGAGGAGATGGAGAAACTATATATCCCTTCATCTTTGCAACCTACTGACCAATTTCAACCTTTACAAATCAATGAATAATGCAAGAGTATTACAATATTTTAGACCTTTTGTTTGATGTTAAAGTAGAACTAAAAAAAGATATAGAAGAGATTGTAGATGAGGTTTATGGCAAGTATCAAGATACAGTTAATATGTCTTATAGTGAATTAAAGGCTTGGTCGTTAACTGAATGTAGTAAAAAGGCATCCTTAGATAGAAACCCAATAGAAAGAAACTTAAATCTCTTATCTAAGAACAAATCCGAGTGGGGTGCAACGGAAGTAAAGTCAGCTAATAGAACTATAAGTTTTGTTAGTAGAATGAAAAATATGCCTAACGGAGAACCAGCATCAAAAAATTGTCCTTCTAAAAGAGATATATCATTAAAAAATTGGGCATATAATCCTAGCAAATGATTTGGCAAGATTATAAAAAACTATATGCTAACGCATTAAAACAATATTCGCCTAAGTTCAAGAAAGAACTGCAAAATCAGGTGAATACCTATTGCCGTACACAAGACTATTCTAAAATTAGCGACAAAGCCCTTAAAAAGACCATTTACAAGCTCCATTTAGCTATGGGTACTAAAATGGCTGTAATAAGCGAAAGTGCCGTTAAAAAGTCTGTAAAGGGGGTTTATGTGCCTATGGAGTTTAAATCACAAAAGACCGATGCCTTTCAGTATGCTATTATTCAAGTCCTACAAAATGATGGCTTAGACCAATTAGCAGCAGATATTACCGATACAACTAAAGAACAAATAAGAAGATACCTAATTGAGTCAGCACAGAAAAATCTTACATTGCC
>Ga0102861_1000374_pt1 | contig 10326 bp, 15 predicted proteins | sample Colrivmeta1449B3_FD_78182 | JGI IMG/M metagenome (GOLD analysis project Ga0102861, IMG submission 78182) | Estuarine microbial communities from the Columbia River estuary - metaG 1449B-3 | ecosystem: Environmental > Aquatic > Marine > Intertidal zone > Estuary | place: USA: Columbia River... | reverse complement strand
CGGCTTAGTGGTGTCTAGAGAAAGCACAAGTGCAGGAATGCTCTTTACAGCCAAGATCAGCGACACAGTGCAAGGCAACGAGGCAATGACCCTTATGAAAGACGGCGTTTTAGACAGCGTTTCCATTGGGATTACGCCTACATCTTTTAGTTATGACGAGGCAGGCGTTATGGAAATCAGCGCTGCAACGTGGACAGAGTTAAGCGTTGTTGCCGTGCCAGCATTTGCAGGTGCACAGATCACAGAGATCGCGGCGAGTATCCCACAAGATGAGCCAGAAATAAGTACTATAGAAACAGAACCTACACAGGAGACAGAACCCATGAGCGAAACAACACCAGTCGAGGCAGTAGAGGCAACCATCCCAACTGCACCAATTTTTGCATCAGCAAAGCGCGAGCCACGTTTGCCAAACGCAGGCGAGTGGATCTCAGCAATGCACAAAGGCGGCGAGGTCGCAGCATCAGCACAACTAGTGTTTGCCGATTACCGCGCATACCACAAGTCACCACTTGAGGCAGCCGCTGGAGACAACGTATTGAGCAATGATGCCGGTATCGTGCCTACGCCAATTCTTGGCCCAGTGTTCCAAGACATCAACTACATTGCGCCAGTGCTCAACGCACTTGGTACGCGCGCAATGCCAAACGGTGGTGCAGGTGCAACTTTCATCCGACCAACTTGGACAACCCATCCAACCGCTGCACAGCAATCAACTGAACTCACCGCAGTATCAGCAACAACCGCAGTGATTGCATCCAACACAGTTACAAAAGTAACTTTTGCTGGACAAGCAACACTGTCCTACCAAGTCATTGACTTTACCGATCCTGCCGCAATGCAGATCATTGTGCAAGATTTGGCTGGTCAGTACCTTGTAGCGATTGACAACTACGCAGCAGACAACTTGCTCACCGCAGCAACATCCGCTGGAGTGTGGGATTTGTCAGTAACCGACTTGATGAAATCAATCTACGATGCAGCAGTAGTTTCATCGCAGGCCACAAATATGTTGCCAACACACATCTTTGTTGATCCAGCAACGTGGGCATTGATGGGTCAACTTGTTGACACCACAGGCCGCCCAATCTTTCCAGCAATCGGCGCACCGGGTCTCAACGGTCAGAACTCGCTCGGCGCTGGCTCGGCTGCATCATGGTCAGGTATGAACCCACTCGGCTTAGAGATTGTTGTTGATAACAACTTTGCTGCCAAGACAATGGTCATCATGAACAAGAACGCTTTTGAGGTGTACCGCCAAGATCGTGGGATGCTCTCAGTTGAGTTGCCATCAACACTTGGCCGCCAAATGAGCGTGTTCGGTTATGCGGCAACTTTTAAGGCCAACGCAAACATGATCCAAAAGATCACACAGGCTTAGTCGAGAGGCGGCCTCACCGCCATGAGTAATTACACAGTCACCAGCAAGCAATTGCTAGACAACTATGCGGTAGTGCAAACACTTGAGCCAACAGAGATCGCTATTGGTGAGAGTGTCACTATCGCATCAGTTGCCGTACCATTTAACGGCACGTTTGTTGTGCAAGGTTTGCCACAGTATTTGTACATTGGTATTGACTCTGATGGTTTCCCGTTGTACAACACAAACGTGGCATTACCTAATCAGGTTTTGTACCGGTGCACTGGCACAGACGTTGATCGAGTAGCAACCACCACTGGCACTCTTACTTACAATCAGGTGTGCACTTGGGTATCTGCAACCGATGTAGAGGATTGGTTAGGTATTGGTACAGCGACCGCTGCCGATGCCACGTTTCTTACATTGTGTGCGGCTGCATCGTCAGCCTTTTGTTTTCTAAGGAGACAAGAGGCTGGCTACCACGACTCGCTAACAGTGCTGCCATCAACAGCCGTAGGTTTAGGCACACGCGCTTATGGCGGTTTCTTGTACCGTCAGCGTGGCTCTGTCACAGACTTTGCCTCGTTTGATGGCATGGTCTCTGGTGGGTCTAACGGCCTTAGTCCAATGATCAAACAGTTGCTAGGTGTCAACCGCGCACAGGTTGCCTAATGCCCACACCAGTTGCCTACACCGATCTGTTTAACACCGCGCTAGACAACTTGGCAGCCACTCTCAGCGCCGTTACAGGCTTACAGGTAGTAACAGACCCACGCAATATCTCGCCGCCATGCGTGTTCATTGACGCGCCATCCTTTACAGGTTTCAGCCGCGCCGTGTTTACGCTGTCATATCCGGTCAGATTGTTGACTCTTGGGCCGGGCAACTTGGATGCTCAACGCAGCCTGATGAACTTGGCAGCAAAAGTTGTAAGCGCTCAAATAGGTGTTACCGATGGCAGGCCAACTATTGCTATCATCGGTGGCAGCGAGTTGGCAGCGTATGATCTAAACATCAATGTGCAGGCACAAAGTTAGGACATAAAACATGGCATACGTTATTGCATCACCAAGATTGGGCACAGTAGGCGATACCTATGAGCCTGCTGATGGTGTCAACATTGAGGCGCTAATTGAGGGTGGGTTTATTAAATCCACCAGCAAGAGCACAAAATCTGATAAACCTATTAAAGACACCAACGAGGAGTAACCCACATGGCCACCAGCACTTACCTATCTAATCCTGTAGTCACGATCAACGCCGTTGATATGAGCGATCAATGCACGTCAGCAGTTTTCACGCGCATGATCGAGTCGCTTGAGTCCACCGCATTTGGTCAGACCAATCGCTCATACGTTGGCGGCCTAGAAAACAGCACACTCACCGTGACGATGTACAACTCATTTGCTGCATCAGAAACTTACGCCACACTTAAGGCTCTCGTTGGCACGCAAGTAACTGTCAAAGTCAAGCCAACCAGCGCTGCCACATCAGCAACAAATCCAGAGTCAACACTCACTGCCTCATACATGGAGTCATTGCCAATCGTCAACGGTCAACTTGGCGCGCTTGATACCATTGACATCACCTTTACTGGTGGCGCATACTCAGTAGCAGTCGCTTAATTAATTCTCGCCGGCAACGGCCCGACACGAAAGAGGCAAGATGCAATTAAGACTTAAAGCCACATTTAATGATGGCACAATAAACGAGGTAGTAACCAACCTCTCAACGATTGTTGCGTGGGAACGCAAGTACAAACGCAAAGCGTCAGAGATGGCATCGGGTATTGGTGTTGAGGATTTGGCTTACTTGTGTTACGAGGCGACACGCGCAGGCGGTACAACAGTGCCGGGAACGCTTGACCAATTCATTGCACTAGTTAAATCGATTGATGTACTTGAGTCATTAGACCCAAAAGCCGACCCGGATCAGTAAGGCGAGCGCTGGCAGAAATCCTTGTTGCCACCGGTTACTGGCCCGGAGAGATTACATTTGAGGCAGACGACATGAACGCTGTAATCGAGATACTTAACAAGCAACACGGCAAGCGCTAATGGCTGGCGTAACTGCTGTAAGAATTGTTGGCGCTCGAGAGATATTAAAAGAACTTAATTCTTTTGATGCTAAATACCGTCGACAAATTACTAAAGATATTAAAGCCAGTGGCGATGTAATTATTAATGATGCACGTTATTTAATTAAAACTTTTCCTAACTCATTAAATAACGGCGCACCTTTGTCTGGCATGGTACGCGGCAACATTATTAAAGGCAGACCTACTCGATGGAATAACGATTTAGCACGTCAAGGTTTTAAGGTTAAGGTTGGTCAGGCTGCTAGCAAAGAACGGTATGTGACATTTAAGCGCACTACTGATGGTGTAGTTACTCACTCTGAACAGATTGCTTATGGCGCTAAACCTTACGGTCTGATGGTCATACAACAGATTGACCCGGCTGGCGCGATCTTTGACCATGCAGGTGTACGAGGCGGTAATTCTCTATTTGCAACAAACCTAACTAAAGAGGCTGGCAGAGCGCCACGCGCAATTGATATTGCCGTAGCAAAAAATAAATTACAAGTAACAGAGGATGTACGCAAAATCTTGCAAAGAGTTGTAGAACTCATGAACAGAAACATTGAGAGACCCAATGGCAATTAACATACCAATCATTTCCAGTCTTGGCGGCAAAGGTTTTGAGCAAGCCATTCTGCAACTAAAACAATTAGAAACTAACGGTCAAAAAGCCGGATTTGTATTAGAAAAGGCATTTGTGCCGGCAATTGCCGCATTGGGTGCATTGGCTGTTGCCGGTGGTTTTGCTGTTAAGGCAGCCATCGAGGATCAAGAAAGCCAAGTCCAATTAGCACAGGCACTTAAAAACACTGTCGGTGCAAGTGACGAAGTAATTGCAGCAACAGAAACAATGATCACGCAGATGTCTCGAGCATCCGGTGTTGCAGACGATGAGTTGCGACCAGCCTTTGCACAACTTGTGAGAGGCACAGGTTCACTTACCAAAGCGCAAGAGGCCATGACTTTGGCAATGGACATCCAAGCCGGCACAGGTCAAGACTTACGCGCTGTCACTGACGCATTGGCCGCAGCCTACGCAGGCAACCTCAAAGGCCTAAAAGGATTGTCTCCAGAGATCACAAAGATGATTAGAGACGGTGCAGGTCTTAGCGAAGTTGTAAAAGTACTCGGCAACAATTTTAAGGGTGCAGCCGACGTTGCCGGCAAAAGCGCTAAAGGCCAACTTGCATTAATGAACGGTGCATTTACCGACATGAAAGAAAGTCTAGGTCTGGCATTGCTGCCTGCGCTCGAGGCCGTCATACCAATGCTTGTCAAGTTCTCTGACTGGGCTGCAAACCACGTCAATGTTGTAATTGCTATTGGCACAGGCATTGCAGGTATTGCTACAGCAATTGCAACGTATGTCGCAGTACAAAAGGCCGCTAACGCTGTAATGATTGTCGCCACTGCACTTAACTGGGCAATGGCTGCATCGGAAACGGCAAAGAATACTGCCATGACACTAGGTGTAGGTGCAGCCGCTATTGCTGCCGGTCTTGTCGTGGCAATGGGTGCGTTGACAATCTTTAAGAATAAAACAAAAGATTTAACAGCCGCACAGGTTGAGCAAAACAATGTAGGCAAAGAAACAAACTCACGACTAGGCAGTACCTCAGAGTTGTTATTTGGCTCTAATGCAATGCAACTTAAAGCCGCCTATGCAACAGCATATACAACTGAGAAAATTAAAGAACAAGATAAAGGTCTAGGCGGTCTTAGTGATACCACTAAAAAAGCCGCAGACAAACTTAAAGAACTAAAAAAAGCCGCAGAGGATGCCGCACAAACTTTAAGAGAGGAAACAGCCAAAGCCGTTAAAGAGGCCGCCGACACATTAAATCAAGATTTGCTCGAGTCATTAGACAAAGCCAAAACAGGATTAATGGATGCACGAGAGGCATTTAACGATTTTGGAAAGTCCGTCTCAGATGGTATTAAATCTGCGTTTAGTTTTGCTGACGCAAAAGAGGCTGGAGACGAAACAGGTGCAGGTTTTTTACAAGGTCTACGCGACCAAGTGCAAGGCATTATCACCTACGGCACAGATGTTGAGACGCTACTTAAACGTGGTCTATCGCAAGAGAGTCTGCAGGCGGTCTTGGCTGCCGGCGGTGAGTCCGGTGCAGCCATTGCACACGAATTGGTACTTGGCGCACAAGAAAACATTACAGGGCCAGAGGGTGTCAACGCTCTAGTCAAGTCGGCTAACGACGTTGCAAATCGCATAGGTCTCAATGCTGCCGCGCAATGGTATGGCGCAGGTGTCACAAGCGCTCAAGAATACCTTAAAGGTGTTGAGGATGCGTTTGCAGTCGCACAATCAAGACTTAACGCAGCCGGCTCAGGCTTGACACTTGCAGACGTTAAAGGCATTGGTGCAGGTTTCTTTGACCAAGTACAAAATGGATACACAGCCACACCTCTTGAGCAATTTCAGCAAGACGGCGGCGGCCTATCAATGGGCGCTGGCGGCAACATCGTTTACAACATTAATGTCAGCGGCGTAATGAGCAACGCACAAACCGGTGAGGAAATTGTTAACAACATCCGCGCGTTTAATCGCGCTGCCGGCCCTGCCAATATTTCGGTTGCCTAATGACTACAGCAGTCATCGAGAGCGGCAATTACGAACTGTTTATCGATACAGGGTTTATGCTCAATGCGTTTACACTTGACGACCCCATTCGAGCGGTGCTCAATAACACAACCTATGTCTTAGACGGTGTTTCAGAGTTTGCACCAATGCTCGAATACTCAACCAATGTCAACATTAAACGCGGTAGGCGCGATGTAGGCGATCAGTTTACTGCTGGCACAATGTCATTTAACCTTAACGATACTTTGGCTGGCGGCACGCTTAACCCTTTGTACTCGTCTAGTCCGTATGTCGATCCGGCAGGACAGTTTACATTAGCGCCATTGCGTCGTGTATCGTTTGGCAGATACAACAGTGCAAATACATTTGTAGCGTTATTTGTTGGGCAGATTGTCAATTACGATTACAACTACGAACTAGGCGGTCAAAATACCGTCACTGTTTATTGCGCTGATGATTTTTATTTGTTAGCCCAAACCGCTTTGGCAGAGTTTAATGTAAGCGAGCAATTGTCTAGTGCTCGATTATCAGCCGTCTTGGATTTGCCAGAGGTTGCATACCCGGCACTTAGCCGTGACATTGAGACAGGCACACAAACACTAGGCGGCGCTGCCGCATACACGGTTGCTGAGGGTACAAACGTCAAAGCATACATTGACGAAATACAACAGGCAGAGCAAGGCCGTATTTTTATGTCAAGAACAGGCGACTTGACCAGTCAGCCTCGAGTGGGAAATACAATCTCGGGCAGTGTCGCAGACTTCCACGATGACGGCACAAACATCCCTTACAACTCGTTAGGCATCATTTTTAATGCCGATGTGATTGTGAACAGGGCAAGTATCCAACATCTAGGTGCTACCAGCCCACAGGTAGCCGATGACGCAGCCAGTCAAGCCAAGTACCTAATTCAGAACGTAAGCATCACTAACAGCCTGTTACACAACGATGCAGCCGCTCTCACGCTGGCAGATTACCTACTTGTAGGCGAGCCAGTAGCCACGTTTAACGCCGTGCAAACCGATTACCTGATGCTGACTACAGCCCAACGTGAGGCGCTGGCGCTAGTAGATATTGGCGACACCATAACGATAACTAACACAATTACTGGCGGTCAGGTAGCCCAAGAGTTATCGGTTGAGGGCGTAGAAATATCTGTCAATATTAACAACGGTCATCGAGTCACGTTCTATACGGCCAGCACTGTGATTGTTTATGAGTTCATCCTGAATGACCCGATTTACGGTAAGTTAGGGATACAAGACCCACAGCCAGTTTTAGCGTAAAGTAGGAACTATGCCAAACGAACAGACCTCAGTACCGTTATTTGCTAGCGGCGAGGTATTGACTGCTGCAAATATGAATATTAGTGCTGGCACAGGCGTACCTGTATTTACTAATACAACTACGCGCGACGCTGGATTTGGTGGCGCAGGCGAAAAGGTGCTTGCTGAAGGTCAACTTTGTTATTTATCTAGTACGAATGTTGTGCAGTATTACGACGGCGCGGCGTGGGCTACTGTCGGGCCTAGTAGTGCAATAACTGGCGCAACTGCACAAACAAATTCTACACAATCAACTACTAGTACAACCTATGTTGATTTAGCAACGGTTACTTCTGTAACGGTCACTACTGGAACAAGTGCATTTTGTGTTTGGCATGCGGCTTGCGCAAACGGTAGCGCTAATGTCGGCGTTTATGTTTCTGTTGCAGTATCGGGCGCTTCAACTGTTGCCGCTACCGACAACATTACGAACTTGATACAAACACCAAGTTCTAACATTGGTGTTTATATTCCAATGTCAAGCGGCCACATATTTACGGGATTAACGGCTGGAAGCAATACTTTTACTATGAAGTATCGCACCTCATCAGGAACAGCAACATTTGATACAAGAGGCATACAGGTAATTACTTTATGAACACATCTGTTTTGATGACCGCCGCACACGATTTAGGTTATGACCTTACTTTTACTATTGAGCAAGATGAAAGAATGTGGATAGGGAAAGACAACGAACGAAACTATTTAACAACCGCGCAAATCACCGCATTAACAAAACGCGCTAAAGAATTAGAAGCCGACAAAGCCACAGATAAAGCCGCGTTACTTGACAGGCTAGGAATTACAGCCGATGAAGCCGCGCTACTACTTGGCTAGTGTCATGCTTGCACTTGCCCTGACCGCTTGCGAAACAACACGAACCAACGCACCACTAAAAGTACGCAACACCGCGTTGACACGCTGCTCGACTATTCAACAATGCGAAAGGGTCAGCAATGGCTAAAGACAAAGCAGAGATTGAGCACCTGCACGCTCGCATGATTGTGTTTGTTGGCTGCACCATTGCAGTCACATTTGCAATCACCGTTATTGGTTTTGTTTACGGCCTGCTATTTGTTACGCAACCGTTAGAGCAATCACCAAATGACGCGCAATTTATTGACTTGCTATCCACGTTGACAGTATTTATGACTGGCACACTGTCTGGTCTTGTAGCCGCAAACGGTCTAAAGCGCAAGCCAGCCGAGCCACCGACACCATGAGCATTATCGCTGCCAACCCTAAAGTCATCGGCTCTAAGCCGTACACAGGCAACAGTGACGGTGCTGCCGCTGGCCCACGTGCCGGCATGGATGAGTGGATTAGGCAAGCCATCAAACATGGTGCAGGCGCGTTTTGGAATAACGGCTCTTGGGGCGTGCGCGACATGCGCGGCAATCCCGGCTCATTATCTGTACATGCCACTGGTCGAGGCGTTGACTTGTCATTCAGGCCGTCAGAGCAACACCTAGACGCAAACCGCAAAGGCACTATTGCGTTTATAAACATTGTGTTAGCAAACGCAAACGAATTAGGCGTTGAATGCGTGCTGGATTATTTTCCTAAAGCATTTGGGCGTGGCTGGCGCTGCGACAGACAAGCGTGGAAGTCGTACAGCAAGCCAGAAATACACGGTGCACCGGGTGGCGATTGGTTGCACGTGGAGATAAATCCACAGATGGCAGACCAGCCAAACCTTGTAAAACAAGCGTTTCAGAGAGTATTCACCGAATTGCCACACTGATGCCCTAAGGTCGGATGACCGGCGATAAGGGGAGATGCAATATGGCTGATGCCAAAACATACGTATACGAGGTTTACACAACTCACCTAGACACAGATCAAATGGTGTTGGTACAGATATTCCGCGACCCTGATAACGGCAAAGTATTACACGCACAAATTGCGTTTAAGAGCGCTGTCGGTGACTCTTGGCAAACGCCTTACCAATTGGAGAAAAAATGAGTTATTTAGCAATCAAAATAGGTGCATGGTTTATTAGCGGTTTAGCAGCGTTTGTGTTGTTATGGGATGCCAGCAAACCACCAGAGCCAAAACTACAGCCGGGCGTACAGATTACTACCACGCTTAACAGTGTTGTGCCCACGTTGCCCACCGTTGCACCAACCACCACGTTGCCATACAAAGGCTGCATGGAATACTTAAACGATGCAATAGTGGCTGGCTGGCCAATAAGCGAGTCACCAACCATCTTGCGAGTCATACAACGAGAGAGCGCGTGCAACCCTCTGGCGCTCAACTCTAAAGACAGCAACAACGGCAGTCGAGGCTTATTCCAAATTAATGGCGTACACCAAACATGGCTAATCAAAGAGGGTTACATTAAAAAACTTGATGATTTATACAACCCAGATGTCAACATCCGTGCCGCGTTACACCTTTGGTCTAAGGTTGGCTGGTCGGCATGGGCGCTGCCCAACCCATGACCGACACACCATATCCCGAACCCGGCATCAGCCAAGAAACGAGACAAGCAATGTATCCCGATACTTACAGCGACAAATACAACAAAGTATTTAAGCAATTTGTAGATGACATTTTGACCGTCAAACCAGTAGCACCAATAGACCGGCTAGATGACCACGCAATCTTGCTTGATGAACTGGTACTGATGTATGACGCACACATGACCATTGGCGGTGAGCAAAACAGGTTTAACGCCTCAGTGATCAAAGCGGCAATAAATGTTATACGCGCCTTGTAAAGCCTGTGGCCTGACCATGCACGGCACAAGATACCGGCACAACCCTGAAAAGGTAATGTGGTTACATCCCAACCTAAAAGCGTGTGCTAAAGTAAAACCAATTCCGACGATAAGGAGTAGGCATGAACAGTGACGAAGTGATAATCAGACTTGACGAACACGACAAAAACAAAATCAACAACATTGTTTTAACTTGTGAGGCACAAATACGATTGCGTAAACAACGCGAAAGTTTTG
>Ga0102861_1000373_pt1 | contig 10330 bp, 19 predicted proteins | sample Colrivmeta1449B3_FD_78182 | JGI IMG/M metagenome (GOLD analysis project Ga0102861, IMG submission 78182) | Estuarine microbial communities from the Columbia River estuary - metaG 1449B-3 | ecosystem: Environmental > Aquatic > Marine > Intertidal zone > Estuary | place: USA: Columbia River... | reverse complement strand
TAACGGCAGGGGTGGCGCGCTCCTCCGCCGTCCACAGAATGCTGGAAACACGAGTCTAATGACGGGCGCGGCGGCCGCACAAGAAGAGGCGCGGCGACTTGGCGCAGCGCTCCTCGGTGCCGGCGTCCCGGTCAACGGGTCTAACGAGGAGATGAATTTCTCCCTCATGGGTCCACTAAATTTTCCACAAGAGGGTATGGGTGAGGCGCCAAACGCAACGGCAAGAGTGAATGAAGCCGCTCGCCCGAGGGCGTGGAGAAGCCCCAGTCCGGGGGCGCGCCGCGAGCGCAGCCGCAGTCGAAACCGCTAATATTTTCACATGGTATATTAAATGCCAGTGAACGCCGACAAGAAGGCGGTGAGCGATATGATTAAGCGCAGAGATCGTGCCCGTAGGCGCTACAGACTAATAATGAACAAGCTCAAGTCGCTGCCAGGGGTCAAGAACGTCAAGGTCAACGCAAACTATGTGAATCCGGTGACTCTCGTGCCACCGCCGTTTGGCGTGGTCGTCTATCACGTCAAGGACTCCCGGACGGGTCGTATAGATCTCTATGACAAGGTGACGTTCTGGAAGCTGCTTCATAAGCACTCCCCAAACATCAAGAACAACTACAACCTCTTGATGGCGGAGCCGAGCCGGGCCCTCTTCCCCAACCCCACCACACGCACGGGGACGACGACCCGCAACATCCAGCGCGTGCGCGCCCGCCCCAAGCCCAAGACGCCCACGCGGTCGGCCGCCGCCGCCAAGATTGCGAGCGCTCTGCGCAAGAAGGTGACGGTCAAGAAGGCGGCCACGGCCAAGAAGGCGTCGCCGCGCCGCAAGACGCCCAGCCCAGCCAAGAAGAACAACTCGCGCAAATCCCACTAAAGAAATAAAGACCATGACTCGTAGATGGGCCTCTACGAAGACCTGGGCCTGGCCAAGGACGCCACGCCCGAGGAAATAAAGAAGGCCTACAGATCCCTTGCCCGCACGCACCACCCCGACAAAGGTGGTGACGCGGAAAAGTTCAAGCAGGTACAGGAGGCGTACGAGACCCTCTCGGACCCCCAGAAGCGCCAAAACTACGACCAGTTTGGGACGGCTGACGGCCCCCCGGGGCCCCAGGGTGGCTTTCCACCTGACATCTTCGCCCAAATGTTCGGTGGCGGGAACCCGTTCGGTCAGCGCGGCCCCGTGCGTCGGGCCGACCACGAGCACGTCGTGACCATCAGCCTCGACGAAGCCTACCGCGGTCTGACAAAAAATATGAAAATTACTCTTCAAAGAATTTGCCGTGAGTGCAGCTCCAAGTGTAGCACGTGCCATGGCCGCGGCCAGGTCCACCACCAGATGGGACCCTTCGCCATGGCCCAGCCCTGTGGTCAGTGTCAGGGTCAGGGGTCGGTCAACAAGGGCTGCCCCGGTTGCAATTTTAGAAAAAACAAATTTGAAAATTTAAATTTGGAACTCAAGATCCCAAAGGGGGTCGAGACCGGGAACGTCCTGACGGCCCATGGTCTTGGGGAACAGGCCAGGTCCGATGCGGAAGAGCCTGGTGACTTGCACTTCCGTATCCACGTGGCCGACCATCCGCACTTCATGCGTCAAGGCAAGGATCTGATTTTTTCTACAAAAATTTCTTTTGAGGACAGCGTCAACGGGAAAACCCTGACCATCCCTCACTTTGACGGGCCGCTCGACGTCGACACGCGCCAGTGGGGACCCCTAGACCCTCGGCAGGACTACGTGATACCCTTCAAGGGGATGGTGGAGGGCGGACGGCTGAGGCTGAGTTTTGATATTACATATCCAGGTCCAGGGAATTATCGACTTGAGAACCTCCAAGCTGCATGAGCGCCAGCCACCGGCTATAGTGCGTTGACGACTGACCCGCGCGCAATCCCGCATTCTTGAACGGGTCGGACGTGAGCTTGGTCTCGATCGCCGCTAGGATATCCGTCGGCGTCTCCTTGGCGAACAGAAGGAAGAACGGGCAGAAGTTCGCGGCGTACTGAAGGCGCGTCACCTTGGCCGTCTTGGTGAAGATGCGCACCTTGACCATATTCTCACAGACCTTCTCCATTAGGGGGGCCGTCACGCCCGCGCCCGTACGCCAGAGGTCCAGGAGCACCGGCGGCGACGGCTCGTGTCGCGTGTTGGGGTTGAGCTGCCACCAAAGGCAGCGGACAATAACCTCGAGGTCCTCGAAACGACGCTTCTGGCTCCACATGTCGTGCAGGAACCGCTTGAACTTGCCGTTGGGCTCGGCAATCTCACGCTTGAGCAGCGTGTACACGGGGCTCTTGGTGTCCGAGTGCAGGCCCTCACCGAGCGAAATATCCGAGGGCGTCTTGATATTGTTGAAGAAGCGCGTCACCTCCTCGGGTGACATAGTACGGTTCGCCACGGCCAGCTGACACTTGATGCGCCAGAAGGCGTCCTGGTCCTCCTGGGGCCACTCGCTGAACAACTTGCCCTCGAGATGCCGCAGGTTGTACTCTTTGGGCAAGGGTGTGGGCATGCGGAAGCCGTCGCGAATGAACTGGAGGATGGCGCCCGAGCGCGACTTGCCGTCAAGCGACTCTTGAATCTCCGGCCCGCCGTTGCGACGGACCGGGTGGAAGTAGAGGATGCCCGTCTGGCGCGTCCACATGATGTGGCCGATGATGTCCTGCTTCCACTTCTCGTTCTTGATGAAATCACGCTGGAAATCGGGATCCAGATCGTAAAACTTGGTGGCCGTCACGTCGGCCGTGTAGGAGCGGATCGTCTGAGCAGAGTGCTGAAACTCGAGAGGGAGCGCCATCGTCTTGTCTTGTTTCATTCACGCTTGACGTCTCTAACACGCGATGTGGCGAGCGTCAACGCACCCAGCACAAGCGTCATGGTGCTGATGGTCGCCGTGTCCTGGAACACGTGCAGAACCTCCGACAGATCTATGTGGGCGTGATGAAACGCCACGTCATTCACTGCATCAGGGACGAGCCCAAGCGTCGCGTTCCTGATGACGTGTTTTTGGAGCCGCGCCCCCGACCGCAGACCCCGCTGGACCACCGGGTGCCGCACGACCCGGCGCACGGTGATCTGAACCTTCACACAGGGTGCACGGTTCATCCTGATATGAGCAGGGAAGAGAAAACGACAGCCGATAATGCGGGCAGGCGCGTCACGAATACGTAGATGGCCGGGCTCAGTAGGATGGTGAGAACCAGGTCACCCAGGTCACGCCAGTACATATTCTTGGTCGGCTTGGCCCGGGCCCTTGTCCGCGTGTCCACAGAACATCATTCCTCGTCTTCGAGGAGCCGCTTCCAATCTTTTGAGATAAAGAGCCGCCCGTTAGGCCCACATTTATTAGTGTCCAGACGGACTGTATCTGAAAAATCATACACAAGTTTCCCCCGACCCCTATACGCTATGAACCGCCTACAAGATCCTGTGTGAGAATACTTCCCCGGGACGAAATAGACGCATTTTTCACAAGGCGGCACGAACTGCATTACACGTGTCACTCATTTTTCTCCTCCTCCTGGTCCGCGGTGTAGTAGGCGCGAGCCGCCTTCAGGGCGTGCGCCTTGGCCACCTTCTCCGAAACCTTGAACTCGCCATCATCCTCGAGGGCCTTCTCGAGGATCGCCTTGTAGGCATCCGAGTCGAGCAGGGCCGCCTTGAGCTTCTGGCGGATCACCTTGAGCTTGTCCTTGAGAGCCTCCTCGCGGTCAATCAGTGCCTGGATGTTCTCCATTGTGTTCTGTTGTTCTAGGGCGCCGCGCCTCTAAGCCGTCTCACCCGCACAGACCACGCATTTCTGCGTAGCTCATCTTGCCCTCGGCGAACTTGGCCATGGCCGATGTCTGGACCGGATCGTTCACGTACGCCGCTGCTGCTGCGAGGTTGGGGTCGAGTGTGGCGATCTTCGCCAAGTCGGACGTCACCTCCGACCCATCGTCCTCCTGCTCGGTGATCTCCCCCAACTGCGTAGAGTCCTGGGGCGTGCCGATGGGCGGCTCGTCCGTACGGCCCCTGAAATAAACGGCGAGGGGTTTATTGCCGTCATAGTACCACCCCATGGCGTCCTCTGTGAGCCGCCAGTTCACGGGGCGCGTAGGCTCGTGATAGTTTTGTATGGTCCCGTCTTGGCAGATTACGTACGTAATCCGGGGGCAGGGGGCACCCGCGTCTAAAGGGCGCTTAAACAGAGGCTCCGCCTGAAAAAGGAGGCCGGGCTTCACGAGGCTCGTCATTGTGTTTGTGCCTTGGGTGTTTGACTGTTGGGGGTCTTGGACCCAAGACCTTTTTTTTCGAGGAGGGCCTCCTTGGCCCGCACAGCCTTTTTCGAATAGACGGAAAACTCACGGGATTTCTTGGCAGATTCACGCTTGTCCTGGCGGTCGTTCATTTGGTGCCTAGGGTCAAGGCCGGTGACCCCAGCCGTCCGCAAAACACGATTTTCTTTTATACGCCTCTATCAATGTTATTCGTTGTGGCTAATATTTTAGTGTTACTATGGGCCCTCAACTGGATAAAGACTCTTGGCACGTGCGAATGCGCCAAGGGACTCAAGAGAGATTTTATGCAAATTTATTTTTCAGCCGCGATAGTCTTCCAGTTTTCTGTGCTGCTCGGCCTCAACCGCCTGCTCGGCTGGCCCATGCTCGGTCTGGCCGTGGCTTATGGTTTTGTCGCCATGAATTTTATCAAGGATGTTGAGAGCAAGTTGTGCGAGTGCGCGGGCCGCGCCCGGGCCCGGTGGTTCTACTACCTGACTCTGGGTCAGACCCTATGGGCCATCAAGCAGGTCTTCATGGATTAGACGTCATATTCACGCTCTGATCGCGCCCGGCGGCGGGCCTCGTCTATGGACGCCTCGAACTCGCGCCGGCGCCTGCGGGCGTCACTCATCCACTGGTCGTGATACGTCGAGGACAATTCCTCGACCTTTTCCCATGCCAAACGGCACTCGACTGTATCTTCAAAATTAAAACAAAGGAGACTCGCCTGATCGATCGCGAGCTTAATGTCCGTTGCTTTGATTTTGGTCCGACGCGGCTTCTGCGGTTGAGCGGTCGCCCGAACAATCACGGGAGCACGCGCCACTGCGAGCATTTAATTTGTGTACGCGCGTACCCTTTAACGACGGGCCATGATAATCAGCACCAGCAGCAGGATCATCAGGACAACCGACAGGTTCAGGGGCGTCGCCACGCTGGAAAAGTCGGCCGGGGTGTACACCTGGTGGCGAGACTCATACTCCTCCTCGCTCTCGTACTCCTCATCGGTCTCATACTCCTCCTCGCCCTCGAACTCTTCCTCGCCCTCGAACTCCTCATCCTCGTAGCGCTCCTTCTTGATCTTGCCCGTGACAGCCTCGTAGGCGGCGGGGCTCAGGGCCATGGCCCAGTTGGCGAACTGCTCGGGCTCCTCCTCGTACCGCGACTTGCCCTTCTTGGTGCCCTTGGACTTCTTGGTGCCCTTGGCCTTCTTGGCCGGCTTGGCCTTGGGGGCCGCCTTGGCCTTGGGCGCCGCCTTGGCGCCCTTCTTGGGCATGGAAGGAAGTTTGGGAGTGCTAAAAAGGCCACCCATATTTACTTTCTGACAACAAAAAAAACGGGTCCTGTGCACGCCGCCCTAGGCCTAAAGACACGGGCCGTCCAAAAACCAAATGTCTCCTCGACGCATCGTCATCAAGGCGAGTGACGTGGCGGCCGTGATCGGCCTGAACCCGTACAAGCCTGCTGAGGAGGTCCGAGACGAGCTCTGGAAGAAAAACTGGCCCGACACTTTTACAGGGAGGACAAAGCAAGACCTCGCCAACGAGGCGCTGGGTCGGTCGGCCGCGTCACGCAAGGTGCTCTCTGAGGCCCTGGCGGTCCGCGCCTCGAATTCGACAGAGGCCCAGGCCAACTTCGAGGCGGCCCGTGCCAAGGTTGAGGCGGACGCCACCCTCACGGCTGACGATCGCTCCAAGATTGTCGAGCACCTGCGCTCGCGCTGCTACACGAGCCACGGGACGCGCTCCGAGGACAAGACGGCCGTCAAGGTCGAGGAGGACACTGGAGCGACGCTTATTCGTGACAACGCCTTTTACAACCTGACCGTGCTCGAGATGCCGGACGTTCATTTCGTCATCACGGGCAAGGTGGACAGGATAGAGGTCGGTGCTGATGGCAGCCGGACCCTCGTGGAAATTAAAAACAGAACGCGCGGCTTTTTTCGCTCTTTGCGTGAATATGAAAACGTGCAGGTCCAGGTCTATTTACAGATGCTCGGCCTGACCAAGGCCAAGCTCATCGAGCAATACAACGCGGCAACAAATACTATCGAGGTCGACAGAGACGAGGAGCTCTGGGACAACGTCATCTGGCCTGGAGTCGAGAAGTTCGCCTGTGAACTCTACAGCAGCGCGTGCAGCACGCCGTGAGTCACACCGACGGCCAGCGTCAACTTCAGATCGCGCGTCAGGTACCACACGAGGAGCATCAGGGCCAGGCCCACCTTGGCCGGCACGGAAAGCAGAGCGCGCTCCCGGCGCACCTCAATATCAGCAACTGAATCAGTATTCATCTTTTAATCTTACTCAATATTTTCCTCGTCCACACCGAACGTCACGTGACGCTGCTTGCGGCGCTGCTCCCGCTTCGGCACAGCCGCGATGCGCTCGACCCACGCGCGCCCCTCCACCAGGTCCTCGAACGTCACCTCGAACACGTCGTCCGTCTCCACATCGCGCGCCAGCCAGCCCTCGCCCTCCTCAAACTCCTCCACCTCGGCCGTCACGAAGCGCGTCTTGTTCTTCTCGCGCTGCTCGATAATCAGCGTCTTGCCAACTAGGGACTCGAACCAAGACTCGTACGAGTCCAGGGTCTCGGTCAGCTCCTCGTTAGCCTTGACAACCTCAACGACAGCCTCGATAGCGTTCATTTCTACTCTTCTGGAGCCTGACGCTTTTATCTAGGCTTCTGGTAGGATGGCGACACTCAATGTGCTCTTCACGACCCTTGCGGAGATTGTGGGTGATTTTGGGTTCAAAGAGTTTGCGCGGCAGGGGACGGCCACGGGGTTCGCCCAGGGCGCCCTCGGCTACGTCGGCGTAATTTATTTTTTGATTAAAAGTTTGGCAAAGGCCAACGTGATGTACGTCAACACCGCATGGGACGGCATCTCGGGCATAGTGGAGACTCTTGCGGCCCGATTTATTCTAGGAGAAAAGTTCGCCCACCCGATGCAGTGGGTCGCCCTGGGTCTGATCTCTAGCGGGCTCATCATGCTCAGATATTACGGAGTTCCATACTAATGAATTTCTTTGTAAAAAGTAAATGCACGTGAGACTTGCAGGTGCCGTCGCACTTGCCGGTCTGGTTTTCACAAGCAGAACCTGGCTCCAGTGGATCGGTACCCTTGGACCCGAGGCGGGTCTGCTTGTGAAAAATCTCATAATTTTCGCCGTGATTTATCTACTTCACTTTGTCGATGGACTCGTTGGCCCGCCGCGGCGTCAGGCACTGGGCTTCCTGCTCATGTACATTGCTTTCGACGTTATTTTCAACTATCAGTCTGACTGGATAAAGGAGGTCCGTGCAGATAACGTGGAGCGTCAGACACCAGATGGGGCCATCTATCACAGAGCGCGGGGCGCGGGGCTGGGACCTGACGCGGCACGGGTCGTGACGTTTGTGGTCGCGCCGTTCCTACTATTCATGGCGGGAAGCTTCATAGTCAAGCGGGGTCAGAAGCTAAATCTGGATTAAAAAGGTTACGGTTTCATACTTGTCGTCTGGTGCGCGTGCGCGCCGCGCGCCCTTGGCCCCGCTCTTGGTCACCTTCGGGTACCGCGTCTCGAAGGGTCTTGTGGGCTCGTCGATCCAGCGGAACTTGCCGACGCGGCGGTCCGAGAAGTACTCGTCAGTCTCGAAGAGGACGTAGTCGATGCTGTCGGCGCTGAACCCCTCCGACATGAGGAAGCGCACCGTCTTGTCCATCTCTTTGAGGTCGTCCATGAGCTCGCCCATGATGACGCGGCGCCAGCGCGGGCCGAAGACCTTGGCCATCTCAAATATCTCATCTATCCGCGAGCAGCGATACTCGTCAGCAGCCTCGGCGCACGCGTTGCGCCAGTGGTCATCGTCCCACTCCTCGCGGACGGCAGCAAACCCCTTGAAGTGGATGGGTCTCCGGCACATAGGGCACCCCGTGCCAGTACCCTTCAGGTACCACTGTTTGATGCACCCCCCGCAGAACTCGTGCCCACAGCCGAGCGTGCGGAAGGGGCCCGTCTCAGAGTAGCAAACGGCACACTCACGGTCGTTGCAAGCCATTGTTTGTTTTGGTGGACCTTCCATGGAAGCCCCGTCCCCTGACGTCCACACAACATAAAGTCTTGGCGAGCCGGTACACCAAGATGGCAACCGCGACCCCACCCGTCCGCCCACGAGTCCAATTTTCAACTGACCAAGCGAGCCGCAAATACTATACGATTCACTCGAACCGGAATAATGCCTTCACCCTCAAACTCAACGAAGACGTGCGTACGGCCATCGTGGGGTTTGCGAAAATGGAGGACGCTGTTCGCGTCGGAAATATGATTGAAACTTATTATATCGAAAAAAAAGAGTGGCCCGACCTGTACGGCTCGAACGAGCTCGTCCTACCCGAGGGCCGACTGGGTGCTCTGGCCCACATTTTCATAGAGCAGTGGGAGTTTGATGAGCTGAAGCTAACCTGTACCAGTAATTTTTTGGATTTTATTAGCGTCGAGAAACTCACTCCCGAGAGCAACAAGTACGGGCTCTCCGGTGACATGTACATCTTTCAGGCCCCGGACGATTTCTACCGCGAGAGAATCGCCGAGCTCTACACGTACTAGCGGACCGGCACGTAAGCCATCCCCTTGAGGACCGACTGCGCGTATCTGGCGCACAGAACGAAATGAATATGGGGCCAGTCGAGCGCATCACGCTCGGGAAGCTTGACCCCAAAAGGATTGGAGTTGATTGATTTGACCATTGTGATCTGACCCTTCGGGTCACCCATAGTCTCCGCCAAATCAATCATCTTTTTGAGCCACTCCACATGGACCCGGTCGAGGGGGTCGAAGGCGGTCAGAAATTGCACGGTGGTACTGGCCATTTAAAGTTCGGGCCTATTTTCTTTTTATCTGAAGGGCGCGGGCGGCGCGGCCAGAACACCTGGGACAGAACCCTGCATAATCGGCACGTTGACTGGCGCCTTGGCCCACGCCCCCTTCACGTTGCCGATCGTCTGGGTCCACAGATCGGACGCGAAGAACGAGTTCCACCGGTCGCTGACCATGCGCCACATGCCCGTAAAATACAGGAAGATGGCCAGGACCATCATCATCAGGCCCCAGTTGGCCATCATGCCCGAGCCGCCTGAGTTGCCAAAGCTGACGGTGAACGCCATTAATCTAGCCCGTGAAAAAAGTTCACGCGGCGCAGTTGCAATATGTCTCCTTGGGCTTCTGGCACGAACGCATGAACCAGTACGCGAGGATGAAGAGGATCAGGAGCCACAGGTACTTCATTCTTGATATTCCTCAACATTTTCCTCATCATCGGTTTCAAACTCTTCATCGGCGCCCTCTTCGTCCTCATCCGACGCGTCGTCGTCCTCGTCCGAGTCCGTATCCGACTCGGATGATTCGGGCTCGTAGTCAGAGTCCGAGTCAACCTTGGCCCACGTGCCATCTTCCTGAGCCTCGAAACCCAGATCCGTCTCGAGGTCGGTCTCGAGCCACTCGCTGATCGACTCGTCGTCCACCTCGTATTCATCATCCTCGTATTTGAAAACCTTGGCGTTTTCAGAGCTGAGGGCGCTCAAGTAGCGGATGGTGTAAGACCCGGCCCGCTTCTTGAAAATTTTAGCCAGCAGAGCCTTGGGTTTCTTCTGACCAACATCGGTCCAGACACGCACGAGGCTCATTGAAGCTTTCTACTAATTTTTGTTTAAGTAACTTTACGCACCCGTCTACATCAGAGCCGCGAACGGGTTCTGGGCCAGGACCTTCTTGCTGGCGCGCGGGCCACGGGCCACGCCGGCGTTGGCGCGCTTCTTGCGGGGAGCCTTCTCGCCGAACAGGCCAGCCAGGCCCATGTTGCCACCGGGGGACACGCGGTGCTTGCGCGGGCGGCCGACCGGGCGCTTGGGCGTGTAGCCCTCGAACATCTTGCCGATGTAGCCGGCGCGCTTGACCGGCAGCACGCGCACACCCTTGACGCGGGCGGTGTACTTGCCACGGGCCGCGCCGGCGTTCTTGCGCTCCTTGCGCTCCAGCTTCGGGCGGATCGGGCTGGGGATGGACGGCGCGTACTTGACGTGGACCGT
>Ga0102861_1000367_pt1 | contig 10416 bp, 13 predicted proteins | sample Colrivmeta1449B3_FD_78182 | JGI IMG/M metagenome (GOLD analysis project Ga0102861, IMG submission 78182) | Estuarine microbial communities from the Columbia River estuary - metaG 1449B-3 | ecosystem: Environmental > Aquatic > Marine > Intertidal zone > Estuary | place: USA: Columbia River... | reverse complement strand
TGCGGGTTGGGGTCAATCTTGAGTGCGGCGTCATGCTTGATGGCATTGCTGGCTGTCCTGCCGCAGCCGTCACACTGGAACCGATACTGAATACCACCAGCGCCGCAGTCCCGCATGCGCAGCGTGAGAGACAGACCACCGCACGCGCTGCAGCGGTCATCCCTGTTAATCACGCCGCGCTCTGCCGCTTTTTTGCCTGGCTGGCCTCGATGGCAAACTTCTGGCGGCGCTGCCTGGCCTTCAGTGCAGCGATCAGGCGGCGCGTCTCGTTGCTTGGTGTCTCGGCACGCACAGCAGCAGTACCGCCACGCAGGGGCACATCAGCATCGCCAGTCAGTTCCTTGTACTTGTGCCAGCCCCATCCGCGCTTATAGCCTTGCTCGTCGGCATAGCCAATCAGCTCCCGGTAGAGCTGCACCTTGGCCGCAATCACAGCGCCAGCCAGCAGTTGCACCTTCCTGGCCTGACCCTCCGGCGTGCTCAGGTCCACCAGCTCATCCATGACAACCTCAACCTGCGACTGCCTGCGCCTGGCATGGCCGCACTCCGGGCATTCCCGCTCAGTGGCCGGGTAGATATACCCACAGCCATCGGCCAGACAATTGACCATCTCGTCAGGGCTCTTGTCCCGCTTCTCACGCTGCCGGCGCTTCAGCTCGCCACTGTCCAAGGTGCCAACCTCGAAATCTTCAGGCTTGCCGAAGCGGTGGATATTGCCGGCATGGTCAAGAATCAGTGCGTCTGTCTTGCCCTCCGCTGGCCGCAGCAGCCGGCCCAGCATCTGCATCCACAGGCTTTCCGATAGCGTCGGCCTGGCGATAATGCCGCACTCCACGCCGGGGAAATCGAAGCCGGTGGTAATCATCATGACGCTGCACAGGATCTGAAACTCTCCGCGCTTGAATGCCTTGATGATTTCCTGCCTGTCAGCCTTTGGCACGCCCATGTGCAGCACGCGGACCTTGCCGTGGAACTCCGGCTCCAGGTCAAACTGCCGCGCAATCTCATCGGAGTGGGGAATGTTGCAGCAGAACACCAGCGTGCTCTGGCCGGTGTTGTGGCGCTTGAAGGTGCCGACCACATCGCCAGTGATGCGCAGCAGGTTCTCGGTTTCAGAGTCTGCCATCACAAAATCAGCGCCAGTGCGCTTGAGCCCCGACAGGTCAGGCGGCGGTGGCCCATAGAACCGTGCCGGCACAAGCCACCCCTGTGCAATGCACTCCTTGATGGTCGGTCCCTGAATCAGCCGCTGGTAATACTTGCCCAGCTCAGCACGCAGTGGCGTTGCCGACAGCCCGACGAACAGCGTGGCATCCAGGCGCTTGAACATCTCGATGTGGATCTTGTGGAGCAGGTGCGCCTCGTCAATCACAGCCATGCCCAGGTCATACGGCATGTCCCTGGCTTCACCGTCCTGCTCACCGTAGCGGCTGCGCAGCGTCTGTGCGGTGCAGACCACCACATCAGCATTGCTGACTATCTGCGTGGCGTCTCCCATCAGCACACTGACGCGCCAGTGGTGCTCGGTGAATGTCTCAGCCGCCTGCCAGACCAGCGTCTCCCGCTCAACGATAAAATACGGTCTCGTGCCGGCAGGCAGCACCTTGCCGCTGGCCCATATCTCGCTCAAGACAAACAGCGCGGTAATGGTCTTACCGCTGCCGGTTGGCGAGTACACCATCAGGCGGCGCTGCCCCTCGCCGTAGGCCAGTGCGACCTCATGCCGTATGCGGCGCTGATAGTCCCGCAGTTCAATCTCATCATTCAGCGGCAGGCTGCGTGCCGGTTCTTTGTTGCCGATCATGCCGCACCCCCGAAAACCTGCGCGCAGAATTTGTCACCGTCTTCCCAGGTAGCCATCACATCGCGGATGGTCCGGCTGGCGCAGTGGGCGTGCTTGCAGTGGAAGCTAGGCCAGGCGCTGCCACCACTGGCCTCCCAGATACAGCAGTCAGCCCTGTTTGGTGGTGACTCTGTGGTGTGCGTGGCCTCCCAGGGACAGCGCACAAAGTGCATCCCCAGCCGGGGCCCGGGCTGGTGGTAGTGGCCGTGTGCCTCGAACCAGCGCACCACATCCAGGCTGGAATAATCGCCGCGACCAACGGCAAAAGAGCCTGACTGTGGCTTGTGCCTGTCAGGTGCCGGCTGTGGTGTGCAGATCTCCACCAGCCGCTTGAATGCTGCACGAGACACACACAGCCAGTCATTCGGCACGCGGGTAATGGCTCGCCGCTGCGGTCTGTCGGCTGTGTTTGGACCCTTGAGATTGATTGACCCAGGCAAGCGCCATATCCGCGCCGGGTTCCTCACCGTGGAATCAAACAGCACAGCATCGTCGCTGTAGTGCCTGGCCAGTGCCTGATAAATCAGGCTGAAGGCGCTGGCTGTCGCTTCATCTGCCGGCAGCCGCACGCGGTATGCCAAGTGCCAGCCGTTGCCACTGGTGCCTGAGCTCGGTGCAGGCCAGCCGATAGCATCCAGCCGTGACGCCAGGTCAAGAGCGCGATCACGCGCCATGCCCAGCTCAGCGTCGGTGCTGTTGCTGTCTTTGGGTCGGCAAGGGTCAAAGTCGAACAGGATCCTGTTAATCCTGACCATGTCGGCATTGCACAGCGCCCTGCCAGTGCCAAAGGCATTGCTGGCTGTCACTCCCTGCGGCGTGGCGGTGGTGACGTACAGGTTGTGCCTGCCCACCATCGGCGTGGCATCGGCAATGAGCGCTTCGGCGCAGTCATACAGACCACTGACCCAGCGTGTGCCAATGGTGGCCCGAAGCTCAACAATGCCGGCGTCCATGAACAGCTGCTCGATGTATCTCCTGGCGTGTGCGCTCTGACTATTCATCGGCACCACCCAGCTCAGCGCGATAGCCAGGCGAAATTTCACCCCAGAAATTATCAGCAGCAGGCGGGGCAGCGGCGGGCGAATCAGTGCCCCCAACACCCCCTAAAGCAGGAGAGTTACAGTTAGAGTTAGTTTGCGACCCTTGCAGGTCACAATTGCGACCCGCTGAAGGTTGCTTTTGCGACCCGTCACGGTTGCTATTGCGACCCCACCTAGCAGCATTCCCTTGCCGTCCGGCATCGCTGCGCTTGGCAGACTTGGCCGCAGACTCCGCTCGCTGCTCTTCGATATAGCCGTGAGTCATGGTGTCGCCGTCCATGTCGAACTCATGGCGCACCCACTCCAGCATATCTGTCAGCACGCCTGGCTTAGTGCCAAGCATCTTTGCCAGTCGCCTGACATCAGCCGGCACTCTGCCTTGCTGGTGACACAGCAGCAGCAGGTCCATGTACACGCCTTTCTCTTCATGGCTCATGCGTGCGGTAGTGGCGATATGGTCCGCGACTATCGTCTTGTGCCAGAAGAAACCGCGCTGTGATTTCTTCAATGTCATGCGGCACCTCCCACATTGCTGAAGGTGGGCACTGCTTGGTTACGCCGGCAGCCCGACGATATATACTTGCAGGTCACGAGTTTAGCCCTCGTTGCGGTGTTGCTTTAGGGGCCACACGGCCCCGCCTTTTCCCCCGCCCTCGTAACATCCTTCCTGCCAGCCGACCGATGCCGGCGTGGCTGTTGCTTGTTGTGGCCACCCCTCGTGCGGGGTGGAATATCTATACTTGATGTCTTCCAAAACACCCCAGATTTCAGGCTTGTCAAGCGCCCGCAGGTCTCCAGGCATCCCGGGGCTGTCAGCGGGCCAGCAGTTGAGTCAGTTGCGCCTCGATCAGCGCCATCCTGATGTCCTCTGCGACAGCCTCGCCGGCATCCTTCAGCGCGTCGTGCTGGTCGAACTGGCTGTTGCCAGCCATGCCCAGCAACTCCAGCGCCTTATCAACGGCATCCCGGCCTGACAGGGCAGACGCAGCCTCGACGCCAAGGTGATGCGCCACGACAGGCCAGGCGTATCGGGTCCACGCCTCCGGGTAGGCAGGGCAGCCCCGATGGTTCGTGTATTCAGTCATTCGCTACCTCCTCAAATTGTTGATCGCTGCATGCCTGCCCCCTCAATGTGTTTCTTGCAGGCGCTGTAGCAGCGTCAACATCCGCTCATAAGGCGCCCAGCATTCTGGCCCTACGCCCCTTGCCTGCGACTCCGGCGTGGTCAGCTTTCTGCCGCACCAGCCGCAGGTGAGACTCCCTGTGAAGGCTTTTGAGACGTCCCGGGCCAGTGCGTGTAGCGCCGCATCAACCCCGTTCAAGACGGTTTGGTTGAGCTGCGGCTTCTTCCACCAGCGGCGTGGCACTATCGTGTCATCTGGCCGCAGTTGCAGGACAAGGCTGTCATGCTCGTCTGTGCTCTCCGGCCATGCCTTCATCGGAATCCGCTCGTCCAGCACCCAGCCCGTGGGGCTGCTGTTCAGGCGCGGCGTAATTGCGATCACGACACCGGCACCTGCCCAGTTGAGCCGCACAGAGGGCCTGCGACGGTCCAGCAGGCGCCCCTCAAGCCGTGCGTCTACCGTTGTTGCAATCGCCCGGTGCAGCCCCGCAGGGCCTTGCAGCACCAGGTTGATCATCTCCTCGCGGTTGTAAGTTTCTGCGAGCTTGATCTTCATCGCGTTTCCTCGTTTCGGTGATGGTCAGGCGTCGCTATGGGCTCAGGCTGGTGGGGAAGTTGCGCTTGCAGTGCTCGTGCTGGCGCATGGGAGAGTCCTCTCGGACGTGCGTCGTGGTGAAGTCAGCCCTCCACATACCGCCAGGCAGGTGCTCGATGTGCCCGCTGATGCCGGTCCAGTCATCCGCGTAGATGGTGAACGGACCCACATGGTCCGGGTTGTCCCGCACGAACTGCTGCACGGCAGGGTTGGCGATGCGGTCAAGGTGCGTTTCTTTCATGGTGTTTCCTCTCGTTCGGTGGTCACCCGATACTCAATCGGATGGTTTCAGTCCGCAGCGCCCGTAATTGCTGGGTCTGCGTGGTGGTTGGTACCCACAGTGGTACCCACGGTGCGCTTTTTGCAGACAAAACTATCCCGCCAGGCCCAAGCGTGTGACTTGCGGCCTCCTGTCCGTTACCTGGTGGGAATTGCTTAGGCTGTTGAGCGCAGGTGTTCTAGCTCGCCGGCCCGGCGCTGACTGTCGGCCAGCCAGATGCGGAAGCGCGGTTTGTTGACGCACATCTGCGCGCCGATCAGCACCAGTGCGCCGCACGCTTCTGCGCCATTGGTGGCACGCTGCGCGATGATGTAACGCATCTTGGAATCATTCAGGCAGCGGTACTCCGGCAGGATTTCCCGCCAGGGCACGAGCGCAGACGGCTCATAGGCAGGGTCTGCCAGCAGTTGCTGGATGGTGTCTTGCATTGGTTGCCCTCCGTCAGGGTTGGTTGTTTCGGTGGTCTAATCTGACAGGGGTAACTTTAATGCGGTGGGCGATTAGCTGCGCGACGTTCGAACGTCTCTTTTTGCGTTTTTTTTGTTTTTCTTGGCTTTCTTTTCCATCTTGGCAACAGCGCGGGCTGTCCTTAACAAGGTGCCATCTGGAAGCGGCAAGCTCTGCATGTCAGAGAGCATGGACGCCCTGCGGTCCAGTGTTTCGACAACCTTCATCCATCGCCGGACGGACTTTCTTACCGCGTCCTCAGAGACCTCCTCCCCGGCGGCTATTTCTTTGAATGCCTGCGCCTCACCCTTGCCGCTGAAAAGCATTCTTGCGAGCAGGTCCGCTCTGCGCGCCCCATTGCCGGGAGCGTCGTTTGGATTCTCGCGCAGGTAGTCCAGCCGCACGTAGAATCGCCATGCGACGGCTTCGGTGTGCTCCAGTTTAATCCTCAGTGCTTTCTTCTGTCCCTCTGCCTCAAGCGCTCTTATCTCCAGCCGGTGCGCCTCATGGGTCAGCGCCAGCACCTCAGCCCGCAGCCGCTCGACCTCATTGCGGTTCTCATCTGCTAGCCGGAAAAACTTCTCAGCCAGCGCTGGCCAGGTCGCTGGCGCCTGCGTATCATCTCCACCTGCCACGGCGGTTACCCTCGTTTCGGTTGTGGCTCATGCCGGCGGCAGGCTCTACCCCTGCGCGCCGGTTTCTTTAATTCACCGCCCGCCTCGCTGCGTGCGTGTCCACCATCTCCCTCCCTTTGGTTTCCAGCAGGTGAGCGTACCTGATAGTGGTCTGCGCGCTCTTGTGCCCCAGCAGGCGGCCTATCTCGTCCAGGCTGTGCCCTGCGCTCAGTAAGAAACTAGCGGCGCTGTGGCGCAGATCATGGAAGCGGAAGCCCTCGATGCCGGTATCCACCAGCAGGCGCTCCCATGCCTTGCGTGGGTCCATCGGCTTGCCTGGAATGCTGCCAGGGAACACGTAGGGGTTGGTGGTCTGGCGATGCCGCAGCAGCTCCTCGACCACGGCCAGGCTCAACGGTATGCGTCGGTCGTCGCCGGTCTTGGTATCGCGCAGCAGGGCAGTGCGCCCCTTCAGGTCAACGTCCTCCCACTTCAGCCCGGTCAGCTCGCCTTTCCGTGCTCCGGTGTCGATGGCGGCCAGGACCAGCAAATACATCTGTGGCCAGTGCGATTGTCTTGCGGCAGCCAGCAGACGGCTTTCCTCGTCCGGGGTCAGGTAGCGCTGGCGCTTAACCTCACCTGATCGGCGGCGCATCTTGTTGGCGACGTTATCGGTGAGCAGTCCCTGCGAGACGCCGTGCTTGAGTATCGCGATGATGGCGGCGCGCTTGCTGTTGACGCTGGCAGCGGTCGGTGTGCGGTCCTGCGCCTTGTACTGCGGCACGCCCTTCACCTTGCCGATGAATACCTGCACCGGGCTTGCTTCGTACTTGTCGAGGATCTGATTCAAGCGCTGCACGGTGATCGACAGGATGCGCGCATTGCCGATCTGGCTTTTCCACCATGCGACATCGCCCGTCCGGCCGTGGGCCTTGCCGGTGAACTGCGCCAGGTACTGGTCTGCCAGGTCGCTGAAGCTGACGGTGCCGGCGCCGGCGCCCATTGCTGCGAGCAGGTCCTTGTCGCCCTCGACGCGCAGAGAATATGCCTTGGCAGCCTTGAGAGTGCTGAACCGCTTCTTGTTGACCAGCTTGCGGTCCTGCTTGATGCGGACCTCATAGCGGGTCCCGCCATTGGAAAGGGTGATCTTGCTGATGGTAGCCATCGTGGTACTCCATAGGTTGGGAATGCCGGGGTACCATTTGGGTACCATCGGCCCTATGCACACGCTTGGCTTGTCCCTGAAAACTCCGTGTTTTCAGTGTGTTACTGGTGCCGGAAATAGGAATCGAACCTACGACCTTCTCATTACGAATCGGAGGGAGGCGAACTATTGCAGGCTAACAGAGACTAGCCAAAACAGTGCAGAGCGCTGATTATACACACTTTTCTGCTCAGTACTGTTTCCATTTGTTTAATGAGAAAAGAGCGTTGGGTACCACTGCGGGTACCACTGCGGGTACCACTGCGGGTACCACTGCGAGCCACTGGCCATCAGCCACCGCGCGCCGCCGGCCATCGCCATAAGCAGGTCCTGCAGGTCCTGCCCGCACGCCCGCCACCGATCGCCGCGCGGGCCCCAGCCACAAGGCAGGACCGATCACCGTACGGGTGGCGCCATTTGGTAGAATTGATCGCACACACAGCCACCGCCGGGTTAAGACATGGCCAGGAAAAGCGCGCTCCCCTCGTCCAGTGAACTGCAGAAAATAAAAGACGAAGCAAAAGCCGCCGTCTTAAAGCGTGAAGCGGCAGCCGCCGGCAGGGTTGAAGCGCTGCGCGAAATCCGCGAAGCGGAAAAAGCTAAGAAGATGGCAGAGTGCAAAAAAGATCTAGCACGCCGGCAGCGGCTCTATGGCAGATAGCCACACGGTAGACACTGAAGCGCTGCGTGGCCCACTGGTAACCAATCTCAACAGCGGGTTGCTTGGATACTATGCGGACGCCGCAGCGTGCCCCTGCCGTGGTTGCCAAGATCGGCCAGGGTGCCAGTCGCCATGCGAACGATTCGCCGCTTACCTGGCCCGGGGCCCAAATAGCGGCAAGCGTTAAACGTACAGGTGGCCCCTTTTTGTTCTATCTGCTCCGCAAAACTATCTTTTTTGTCTGGCACGGTCCGCTAGTTTGCATTGACCAATGCCATTTAGTTGTTCACTTTTTGTGCAGAACACTCACATAGTCGGCGCGGTAAAGCGCCTGCAGCCTTGCGCGATCATTCTCCAGTAGCGTACTGCGCCCAATGGCATCTCCCTTGTGCAGCCCATTAACCTTCGCCGTCAGCCAGCCTTGCCAGCGTATCCCCATGGCATCGTTCAGGTGCGCACCAGCAGCCCAACACCTTGCCGCGCAGCTCGCCTATAGACTCCATCAGCCTTGGCTGTGTCAGTATCCACGCCGCGTGCTTGTCGCAGACTTCATCGCGGGTGCCATCCTTGCCGACCACGAACGGGTTGCCCCACCTGGAACGTCTGTCGATGCGCACAAAATTGCCATCAGCCACTGCCCTGGCAATCGTGCCGGCATCGGGTGAGCCCTTGCGAATGTTCACTACTGTTGTTGTCACTGCTTGCCTCGTTGGTTCAATCACTCTATCGCGCCGACCGCTTCCGATTCCTGAGCGTCTCCAGCAGTCGGCTCCATCCGTTGTCTGTCAGGTGATCCTTGGCCCACGCCGGCACGTCATTGCCAGGCAGTGCCAGCAACTCATCGGCCAAGCCGGTCGGCGGCGGCCAGTCACGGAATCGCTGGTCGTTCAGCAGTGCCGCCAGATACTTGCGTGCCACCTCGCACTCGGCTGGAGTCCACTGCTTAACCCTTGGCATATAGCGCCCCCAAGCAAATTGGTACTAGCACAGATTTGCTCACCACAGGCCAGCCTCCTGCGCTTGCAGCATCATGCCTGCCAGCGCTTCCTTCGCCGCCTTCTCTTCCATGGTGACGCGCTCAAGCACGCCCTCGGACATGTGCTGTGTTATAGCGCTGTCCACCATCCTCCGCAGTGCTGACGGTTCTATAGCGTCCAGCTCGACGCTCTTGCGGCCACGGCCAAAGCGCCTGAAGAATGCTTTCGTCCTGGTGTCTGTGGCCTTGGTTTCCCGTGCGAACCCGTCGGCCTCAAGCCTATGGGCCTGTTCGTCGGTGACGCCCAAGCGCACAAAATTGAAGTCAGCCGGCATGCCAAAGGCGCGAAAGCGTTCCTCAAGAAACTCGCCCATCTGCCAGCCCGACGGGTCGAAGTCGCCAAGGTAATAAATCGTGGTTGGCTTGCCGGTGCTGATGATGTCCTCGGCGGCTGAGTACACGTAGCTCTCACTGGTGTAGCCGCGCGCCACCATCAGCGACACGTCCCACTGGCTTGTCACCGGGTAAAGCGTGCTGGCCAGCGCATCCTTCTCGCACCAGACTTCGCAATACTGGTCGACGCTGCGCCACAGCGCCTGGCGGTAGTCCATCTGTGCATGCCACAAGCAAGCCCACAAGCTGTCATGCGAGGCAGGATGCCGCCGCCAGCGCGTGCCATCAGCAATGGTCTTGTAATCAACCCTGCCGTCGCGCCGCATGGCCAGCAGCGCCTGCTGTACCTTGCGATAGCCCGCTTCGGTCTTGTCCTCGCCAAGATGCACAGTCGCCTGGTAGTAGACTTGCCGCACAGACACTGGCGGCTCCATGCTCTTAAGCAACTCCAGCAGGCTGTTCTCCCGCTGTATCGTTGTCTTGCTCTTGCCCCTGGCCATTGCTCTACCTCAAGCAAATTTGTACTAGCACCGATTTGCTAACTACTGGTTAACCCCACAGGGGTCCAAAAATCCCAAAGTGGGACTATAGCGCGTTTTACACGTTACAGGCATAACATTACAAACCTTTAACCGCTTGTCCGCCGCGCCGGTCGATGCCCTGGCCCCTCGTAGTCGATGCACACAGATAGCGTAACGATGGCCGATCAATCCACCCTCGCTTTATGCCGCGCCTCACCGGCCGGCATCGCTCGATGCCATTTAGCGCGCGCAGAACGCCACGCAAGCGCCACCCCTTCCCGGCACACGGCCGCAGCCTATAACGCGCCTTCCTGGCCCGCACAGCGCCATCCACCGGCCATCGTTCGATGGCCCTTAGCCCTATTGCAGCGCCGCCCGCGCCGATGCTTCCGTTAGTGGCGCCAGGGTTGCGGGTTGGGGTCAATCTTGAGTGCGGCGTCATGCTTGATGGCATTGCTGGCTGTCCTGCCGCAGCCGTCACACTGGAACCGATACTGAACACCACCAGCACCGCAGTCCCGCATGCGCAGCGTGAGAGACAAACCGCCACATGCCTTGCAGCGGTCGTCTCTGTTAATCACGCCGCGCTCTGCCGCTTTTTTGCCTGGCTGGCCTCGATGGCAAACTTCTGGCGGTGCTGCCTGGCCTTCAGTGCAGCGATCAGGCGGCGCGTCTCGTTGCTTGGTGTCTCGGCACGCACAGCAGCAGTACCGCCACGC
>Ga0102861_1000363_pt1 | contig 10470 bp, 19 predicted proteins | sample Colrivmeta1449B3_FD_78182 | JGI IMG/M metagenome (GOLD analysis project Ga0102861, IMG submission 78182) | Estuarine microbial communities from the Columbia River estuary - metaG 1449B-3 | ecosystem: Environmental > Aquatic > Marine > Intertidal zone > Estuary | place: USA: Columbia River... | reverse complement strand
GAAGCGGCGACAGCGGTTTTCTCGCCTTCCACGATGAGGACCGGGTCGTTCGGGCGCCGGGCGGGGGGGTGGAGGTTGAAAATGGGGAGGTCTTCGGGGGCGGTCCAGCCCGTCCGGCGCCAGTGGGGGGGGTTGCGCGGGTCGGGAAGCTGGTTATCGGCCGGCAGGAGGCGCAGGGGGCGCACGTCCTTGGCGCCGTCGGGGAGGCCGAACCGCACGACCTAGGCGCGGATCGTGCCGTCGGCGTCGGGATAGGGCCACGCTGCGGAGCCGTAGCGGTACGGCTGGGAGGCGTCGTTGCGGTGGCCGTGCTTGAGGGGGTCGAACGAGCGGGGTGCGGGCTGGTAATCGTCGCGGATACCGAGGAATTCGCGGGACCACTGGGCGGCCTGGGCCTTGGAGTAGACGTGATGCTGGCCGACGAGTTCGAGGAGATCGCCGCCCTGACCAGCGGCGTGGTCGTACCACAGGCCCTGCTTGGGGCCTTGGAGTTCGACGTAACAGGAGTCGCCCGGGTCGCCGAAGACGTTGCCGACGATCCACTGGGGACCGACCTGACGGCCGGCTGGGAGGAGTTGAGCGCAGAGTTCTGCGACACGGACGGAGAGTGCGTCCGAGAGTTCGGTGAGGGTCATGCTTGTAGTTGCTGAGAGGTGAGTTAGAGAGAGGTTGTCATAAAGGCTGGCGTGTGGTCTCCCACATAGGCGCCGAGTTGGTTGAATTCGTGGTATTCGACGGCTTCTTCGTAGGTCATGCCGTAGGATTCCAGCTGAGCGATGACGCGGTCGTAGTCGTAGATCACGAATTGCTCACTGCCGAATCGAGTTCCGATCCCGAGGATGCAGTCGTCGAAGCCATCCATGACCACAAGGTCCGGATTGATGTCTGCGATTTGATCACGGGTCATAGGAAAAAGAGGGGACACTTTGGGCGAAAAGAGGGGGCACTTTCAACTGCACGGAAATGGGTGCATTAACTTGCAGTCAAAAGAGGGGACACTTTCAGTCGTGATTCATATCGTACTCGACCGCTTCCAGCTGCGCGATCCGGAGTTGTTCAGGTGTTGCTACCGCGTTGCCACACAGGATTCCGAGGCGTTCGTAGAAACGGTACTTGGCTTCCGCTGAGAGGTTTTCGGGGGCTGTTTGGGTTGTAGTTGCTGTGTCACTCATAGGTTGTCTGTATCGCTAACGGATCGTGCAATGATGGCGAGACCGCCGGCGGCGTTGATCTGATCGGCCCAGTTGCGCTGATCAGGCCGGACCTTACCGGTTGGTGTTTTGACTTCAATGGAGAGAAACTGGGCGATGGGTTTGCCGACCATGTCGGACGTGACTGTAACCGTGCGCCAGCCGATCAGGTCACCAGAGCCCGGGAATAATCCCATGCGGACGTGGCGAGCATCGGTCAGGAAGACGCCTTCGGGATCTCGGAGAGCCTTGCCAACGTAGCCTTCGCCGACTTGGTTACGGAAGACTCGGACGTGGGATTTCGATCCAGCTGCGCGCAGAATCAGGGCTTGGAGTTCGGATTCGGTCATGTGATGAGGGGTGGGTAACCAGTAGCGTATAATTTACCCTTCACCTTAATCGGTGGATAGGGGTCGATGACGGTAGATTTACGCTGCCTCGCCTTCCAACGGAAGAAAGCCCATCCCGGTTTGTAGCCACGTTTCGCGGCGAGGGAACGAAAATCGTCCAAGGTTTTACACTTTCCTTCCTCGCGGCGTTCATCTCGTTTCTTTTGGATGTCCTCGATGGACAGGCGCTGAAGCTCACCATCGACCTCTTCGATCTCCCGAGGAGCGATCTCACGTGCGGATCCGCACTGCGGGCAGGCGGTGCCGGCGAAGATCGCGAAGCACTTCGAGCACTGCTTGGTTTCGACCGGGCGTGACTTGGCCTTGCGTTTCTCGCGCCCTTCGAGGTCCCACTCGCGCTCCTGCTCGGCCAGACCGTGACGCAGGCAGTTCCCTACGTGATCGAGGATCACCGCGTGAGTCTTGCCCGGGTAAGGCCGGAGAGCGCGGCCTACCTGTTGCAGGTGCATGGACAGCGACTGCGTGGGCCGGAGGAGAATCGCCGCGTTGACCGTAGGAAGATCAAACCCCTCGGAGATAAGTTCGCAGGAGGTCAGAACAAGGATTTTACCAGCTGTCAGGTCATCGACGCGTTGCTTGCGGACCTCGGGTTCCAGTGTTCCGTCGATGCTAGCAGCCGGAATTCCGCAGGAGTTAAACGTATCGGCGACCTGCTGCGCGTGCGCCACTGAGATGCAGAACGCCACGGCCCGCTGACGATTGCAGAATCGGACGTAATGGGTCACGGCATCGCCTGTGATGCGCGGCGTGTTCACGACTTCCTCGGCTTCAGAGCGGTCGAAGTCGCCGGCGATCGTGTGGACCTGACTGAGATCGACGGTTTCGCGAGGTGCGTAGTACACCGGGCGTGCCAGGAATCCGTTGTCGATGAGCCACTGGACCGACGGCCCCATGACCATGCGGTCGAACATGACGCCCAGGCCCTTGCCATCGAGGCGCTCAGGTGTCGCGGTGACGCCAATGAACTTGGCGTTCGGCCATGCGGCGAACATCTGGACGTAGGACTTGGAGACCGAGTGGTGCGCTTCGTCGATGATAACGAGGTCTGGAGGAGTGACCGTATCCAGCCGGCGCGCAAGGGTCTGAATCGAGGCGACCATGGCAGATTGTTGAGCCATGAATTTGCCCGACTGGATGAATCCGTGCGGTACGCCGACGCGCTTCAGTGTGGCACTGATCTGCTCGAGGATTTCTTTCCGGTGCGCGACGACGATCACCCGGGTCCCGCGTTTCAGGACCTGCTGGGTGATGTACGAGAAGAGCACCGTTTTGCCGGATCCAGTGGGGCTGACGGCGATCGGCCGCTTGGCGCCGGACGCAAACGCGGATCGGATGTCGTTAGACAGCTGGTTTTGGTAGGGGCGCAGTTCCATGAGATTGGGATGATCCCGAAACGGATTTCGGTATGATCGGCCGGAGCGACGGCCCATCGTGAGCCGTAGGCTGCGTTCTGCGGCTTGACGTGTCAAGCACAAGCTGCACACTCGCCGGCATGAGTAACACAATTCGAGTGAGCTACCGGCTGCCGATTGAGGTCGCCCAGATGCTGGAAGATGAGGCGATTCGATCCCGGCGCACGAAGACGGCGGTGTTGATCATCGCGATTGAGGACCATGTCCTGCGGGGCGAAGACGATCTTCCAGAGGTGATCAAGAAACCCGTTGACACTCGGAAGTCGCGCTAGCAGGATTCCGCCACGACGCATAGCTTGGTTTCGTCAACCGAGCGCGAACTGGGCGCGTTAATCCAGTTGGCCAAGAGTGCCGAAGGGCATTCGCCGGTTCCACGGCTCGGGCTCGCCACCGAGGTTGGATTGATGGTCTTAACAGACCTGCAATCTGCCTCGTTGTCTCGGAGGGGTAGGTGAAGAAAACCCCGAGGCAGGAGAGCCAATATGGCAACAGGAAATGTAATCAGCTGTAAGCAGTTCGCTTCCTTCCTCGTCTCGCAGGAACCTGTGTATGACAAGGAAGTTCTCAAAGATGTCCGTCCGTTTGACGGATTGATCGGATACTACAACACCGGATCGTTCGACGCGTACTCCGGCACCACCCATCGTTTCGACCGCTTTAACAGCGTGTTCCCGAACGTGACTGGCGCCTGGGAAAACTCGACTGGCGACAGTTGCGTTGGTCAGCCGTGCGACCCGTCTGAAAACAAGATCGGTTGGGGCTACACCCGCAGCACCTACTCGCTTGAAAAGCAGGCGTGGGGTTCTGACATCCTGTGCTTCGACCAGATCATGACGAAGACGAAGGCCAAGGAGCACTTCCGTCAGATCATCGACGACGTTCTTCGCCCTGCGACGAACTGGATCACCACCTACTACCTCCAGCGCAAGGCGATGGAATTGTCTGGTTACACCGCTAGCGGCATCAGCGGCGGCGCTTTTGCTTGTAAGGCTGGTCTCCCGGCGATTTCGTTTTCCTGGGTTGGCGCTGGTTACACCACCCTGCGAGTTCTCGACAGCGCCAGCGCGCCGATCGTGTACACCACGCTTGGCTTGCTGACTCCGGACATCCTCCGCAGTCGCGTGACACGCCAGTACTTCCTGGGTGCTATCCAGGCCGGCAAGGAAGGTTACGACAGCCTCCAGTTGCACACCGACAAGGAAACCTTCCGTTACCTCGCCAAGTCCAACAGCCAGCTGACTGACTCCTGGCGCTTCGGTGAGTTCGCTCCCGCTGCAAAGGAGTTCTACAAGTACGGCTTCATGGGCTTCGTCGGCGACTTCATGGTGAAGGTGCTCCAGTTCCCGCTGCGCTTCAACGCGGTCTCTGGAACCCCGGGCAACTACACCTTGGTCCTGCCGTACAAGAACGTAGCCGCGAGCGAAGGTATCCGTTCTGAATTCAACGGTGATTACGATCGGGCTCAGTACCAGATCAGCTACATCAACAACCCCCGCGCTCTGCGTGTGTTGCCGTTCCGCCCCGAGGCCGTAAACCCGAATATGCCGTTCATGGTTCGGGATTACGGTGGGCGTTGGAAGTTCGCGACCAACGACTTGGGCGCGGACTGCTCCGGCCGACCGATCGACAACAGCCGTGGAAACAAGGGCAAGTTCATCGCTGACTTCCAGTTGGCCGTGAAGCCTGAGCATCCGGAATGGCTTGAAGCGATCTTCCACAAGGTCAATGGTGCCTGCCCTGTGATTATTGCTGGCTGCGCTGAAGATCCGGGCAATCCTGCTCAAGACTACAACTCCGCGAATGGCGTCTGCAATCCGACCTTGCAGTTTACGGCGGTCGCCAATGACGCTGGCAACTTCGTTATCGGAACGACCGGTATCCTGTGTGATGGAAACATCGTCACCAACGCTGGTATCAGTGAAGCCACTGTGGCTGCGCTCGTTTCCTCGTTGCAGACTGTCTGGGATGCCGAGTTCGGCTCCGCTGCTGGTACTTGGAGCGTTGTCTCTGGCAACGTCATCCAGCTGGCTAGCAGCGCGTTCGGTACGACCACCGAGGTTGTGCCTTGCACCAACGTTACGTTGGAGTTCTCGATCTAACCAATCAATCAACGGGGACTCTCCTTCGGGAGGGTCCCCTTTTGAGGTGCTGGCAGCCGCCCGGAGCGTCCGGGATGCTGGCAGCCTCTCACCAAGGAAAGGATTTTACGATGTACGGACAAATGATGCGGAAGCGAAAAATGGACGGCATGGGCCGTATGGGCGCCGAAGTCGAGACGATCGAGTTCACCCCGCCCAAGGAACTGCGGCTCGAAGGCGATTCTGGCACCGCCATGGTTGACTGGCGCACCACGCCGCGTGGCACCATCGAGATCATCGGATTCGACGGCATCACGCTTGGTGCGGTCGGCAAACAGGACATGGAAGAGGTTGAAGGCGCCGAGATGGAGATGGACGACATGGAAGAGGAGGAAGCCTGATATGCCTGCATTGACGCCTCAAGAATTGGCCACGCTCGGTGGCTGCTTCGACTGCATGGAGCCTGGCTTGCAGCAGACGATGATCATCACGCTGCTTCAGCAGATTCAGGCCGCTTCGCCAGGTGCCCCTCTAACCACGACCAGCCTGGGTGGACTGCGGACTGTAACCGCGACCTCTGCCGTCAACCCGGCGCGGAAGAAATTCACGCTTCAGAACCAGAAGAACGAAGAGTTGTTTGTGAAGTTCGGAACCGGGGCCACCACCTCCGATTACCACATCGTGCTTCCGGCTCACAACACCGGTTCAAAGCACTCTGACGCTTTAATGCTGGACGGATACATCGGCGCCATCAGTGTCGCTGCAACCGCCGGCTCCCCCTCCTACACGTTCGCTGAATTTGTCTGACCTATGGCTACCCCCGCAATTCAAACCTTGATGACGGACGCTCAACAGGTGCTGAACCTGAAGAGCATGTCTGAGATCCGCGCAACGCTGACCGCCGTTCTTGCCAACGCAAACGTCGGCACGCCGCTTAACCCGAACCTGACCACGCAGCAGCTGTGGGATCAGTTCTACGAGATTGTTCGCCAGACTCCGACCGACATCGAGTCAATCCTGGTGAATCAGATGATGAAGTTCGTGTTTTCCCCGCCGGCCCCGGGTGGCGCGGGGGCGAATCATGAGGTTATTTACAACAACAACGGAGTGCTAGCAGGCGATACCAAGTTTCTTTGGGATGACGGGTTAAACAAGCTGGACATTGATGGCTCCGCCACCATCAGCGGCGATCTGACGGTGGACACCTCGACGCTGAAGGTTGATTCGACGAACAATCGGGTGGGTATTGGGACGGCGAGTCCTGCTTACAAGTTGGAAGTGGTTGCGCCAGCAGGCAATAACATTGTCAGCACATTTAGATCAGGCGATGCAACTGCGGCAAACAATGCAGGAGGCGGTTTCCAATCAATCTCAAGTGCAACGGCTGCCAGCCGAGTTGCTCGGGTTTGGCTTGATGCTGACGGAGCTGATTTAAGCAGCGGTGATTACTTTTTTATCCAAAAAAACGGCAACAGCGGAACGGTTGAATTTGTCCAATCTTCCAACGCCGCGATGACGTTTCTGACCAACGGCACAGAACGCGCCCGTTTTAACAGCACCGGCAATCTAGCGTTTGCAAATGGACTAGGCATCGACTTCTCCGACACTGCAAGCGGCAGCGGAACGATGACCTCCGAGCTACTGAACGATTACGAGGAGGGGACGTTTACTCCGACGATATCCGCAGGAGCAGGAACACCAACAACCACAACTGTTAATACAGCGCAATACACAAAAATCGGTAAAATTGTTGTCGTTCAAATTGATATTTCAATCGTAAACATAGGAACTGCGTCAGGCGTTTTGCAATTTACGCTTCCATTTACTCAAGGAACAGACGCTAATGTTGGTGCTACTAGAGATGTTGGAGCGACTGCAAACATGGGTCAAATTTTTTACACTAGCCCAACAACTGCCGGATTGGCTATTTACAATAACGCAACTGTCTGGGTAAACGGTTACCGGATTCGCGGAACATACACATACACTGTCTAATCCTATGCTAACAGAACGCACCATCTTCTCGCTCTGCGAGGTTCTTCCTAACACGACGCTTCAGGTTCGGCTATCCGACCAGATCGTCGATGGCGAGGTTGTCAAAGCATCCACCTTCCGCCGCTACTGCCTCGCTCCCGGCTCAGACCTCGCTGGTCAGCCCGAGCAGGTTGTAGCGATTGCCAACGCCGTCTGGACTCCTGCCGCTGTCGCAGCCTACGCCGCCGCTCAAACCTCTAGCCCCACCATCCAATGATCGTACCAGTTGATATCGTAGCAGTGCAGGTCAACCAGAACAACTCGCTGTTCGTTACGACCGGCGTTGATTACAACAGCGACGGCGCGGTTGTCGGTTCTGAGATTACCTCGCAGTACACATTGAACCCCGGTGACGACCTTACGGGTCAGCCGACCGAGGTGGTAAATATCGCCAATGCGCTGTGGACTCCTGCGGTTGTTGAGGCGTACAAGCTGGCGAATCCTCCGGTGGTCATCGCTCCGCCCCAGCCCGAGATGATCGTGCCTCCGATGTTGCCGCAGGTGGAGCCGCCGCTCGTCAATGCGGAAACTCCTGTCGCCGCTGTTGATACCTCTTCCTCAGAGTTGCCAGCTGCTTGACGCTGACATACGCTGACGCCGCATGAATCCTATTACTGTTCATCTCACCGACATCGAAGCGCAGGCGATCATCCAGTTCGTTGAATTGGGAATCAAATCAGTTGGCGGCCAAGCCGCCCGCATCGGGCTCCCGATTCAAGACAAGATCGCACTGGCCATAGACGTAGCTAAGAAGGCTAACGACGCATCCCAACCTGCACCGACAAATGCCGGAGGAGAACCTTCACAACCTTGAGGTACGTATCGTGAGACTGGAGACCATCATCGGTGACAAAGACGCCGGTATGGTCTCCGACATCCACGGCATCAAAGCCACCCTCGAAGGCCTCAAGCAGTTCCAATGGAAGCTGTTTGGTGGCCTCGGGGTTTTGGTTGTGCTGGCTCAACTGCTTGGTAGGATCGGCCTGAAATGAAAGATTCAATCAAGTCTATCGCCCGCCACGGACTCTCGTTCGGTGGCGGTTTTCTGGTCGCCAAGGGCATTGTCAGCGTTGACCAAGCCAACGAGCTTGCCGGTGCTGTGATCACCATATTCGGTGTCGCTTGGTCGATCTACAAGAACCGCAAGACCCCTCCGACTCCGCCTGCTGCTCCAGCTGCGTGAACTGGATCTACCAACTGGTAAAGGCGTTCCTGGATTGGCTCCGGGAAACGCCTGCACCAACGGTTGAAGACGGAAATGCACCCAAACCTCTCAAGTCTGATCTGGCTGCTCGTATTGCCGATTTGCCTGGGCTGCCGGACGAAGGTGGTCCTGGTCCCTTCCGGTGATCCGATCATGCTAGCAGAGCCGACGCGGGCCAGCGTGTACGCGTTTGACCGTGACGGTAAGCTGGTCGGTCCTTCGACCGTGAAGATTCCAGCTGGGTGGTACGCTCTCCCCAAAGCCAAATGATCACCTACCGAGGCCAGAAGTTCGCCGGCTACAACAAGCCTAAGTCTACGCCAGGCGCGTCCAAGAAGTCCGCCGTGCTGGCCAAGGAAGATGGCAAAGTTCGTCTGGTTCGGTTCGGTGATCCCAAGATGCCGATCAAGAAGCACATCGCGAAGAACCGGAGGAGTTTCCGTGCGCGGCACGGGTGCGATAATCCGGGAACAAAGTTGTCGGCTCGCTGGTGGTCGTGCGCAGCCTGGTGACTCTATGAAAACGAAATACGCCAAACTGGTCCGCAAGCTGAAGAATCAAGGCGCTGACGATTTCAAGGCTCTCGCGGCCTTCATCGGCAGAAAAAAGCTCGGCGCGGAAGAGTTCCAACGCCGAGCCGCTGCTGGCCGTAAGGCCGCCCGTTAGTACGCTGACGGCAGTTCGTCGATCGCGTCTTCCGCGTTTCGAGGTGCCACGCGGGTAGCGGTTGAGGTGCCTTCACCTTGGCCGGGTTCAGACGACCGGACCTTGCCAACCTTCTTCTCGAGTTCGGCCACCTTCTGCTGGAGCCGGATCACCCGCAGGCGCTCGCGCCCGTAGGCCCGTGCTCGCAGCGCCACCTGAGCCTGAGCCTTGGTGATCAGGTCCACCTTGTCGTCGTAGCCCATGTCGGCATCGACGCCTTCGCCCTTCAGAGCGATCTTGATCAAGCGATCGCTTTCATCCAGCAGGCGGTTTCCATCTTCATCGCCTTCCTCACGGCCGAACAGCTGAGCGTGGGTCTTCTCGTAGTCGGCAAACTGCGACTCAAACAACTCGCGTGACCGGGACTGGCGGGTCTCAACGAGCTTAGACTTCTCGATCTCGCGTTGGGCGCCCTTCTCTTTCCATTCGGCGATGGACTTGTCTCGAGACTGAGTGAGTTCGAGGATCTTCCGGCGGTGAGCCATCATCTCGGGCGCAGCTGGGCCGAACGTCTCCTGGGCGATGATAGCAGCCTTGGCTACCGGCACGTTCAAGAGAGTCATGATGTCTTGATGATTGGCATCGCGCTCGGTGCCGTCTTCATCAGTGACGCGGATACCGTCGATGTCCCCAAGGGCCGTCTGCCACGCTTCACGCAGCGGCGCTTCGTACTTCTGCTTGTACTCGCTAGATCGCGTGTAGTTGAGATACCGAACTTCAGTGTCCAGTTCCTCGGCGTTTTTGCGGATCGAATCCATCTCAGCCTTCAGGGCCTTGGTGGCTTCTTCGACTTCCTTGCGGGTGCCTTCAGACTTGGCGCGTTCGAGTTCGGTGACCTTGGCCGCGAAATCATCGCGCTCCTTCTTGGTCATCTCGTACTGCTCGCGGAACTGCTTGATCGAGGTCGGTTCCGGCTTGGTGGGTTCCGTCTTCGCAGCAGGTGCGGGCTCTTCCTTCTTCGGAGTGAACCGATCTAGGTTGAACAGGTCTTCAACCTTCGGCTTCGGAGCTTCGGCAGCCGGGGTAATGGTGGCAGCAACTGGGGCCGGCTCAGGAGCGGGAGCGGGAGCGGGAGCAGCAACAGGCGCAGGCATCGCTGAACCCATCGGGTTGTCCAGACCTTGCCCTTCGATAGCGTCGATGCCGGAAAATGCTTCGGAATAATCTGCGCCCCGTTCGGTTGGGGCATCTGGTGATAGCAGCGGGTTCATTCGAGGTTCTGATTAAGAGTCGTTTTTTCTTTTCGCATTTCCACCAGACCATTCAGTTCCTCGATGAACGCACGCGCACCGGCGCGCTTGCAGTTGGCATTCCAGCCATGCTGCGGGTTCTCCGAGGGCGGAAGGTTCCAGCAGAAATTATTGAAGGCCGCCAAGAGCGCGGCTTGGAGTTCGGGCGTTTCGAGCATTCGCTCGACTGATTGGAGGCGCTGCTTGT
>Ga0102861_1000356_pt1 | contig 10656 bp, 10 predicted proteins | sample Colrivmeta1449B3_FD_78182 | JGI IMG/M metagenome (GOLD analysis project Ga0102861, IMG submission 78182) | Estuarine microbial communities from the Columbia River estuary - metaG 1449B-3 | ecosystem: Environmental > Aquatic > Marine > Intertidal zone > Estuary | place: USA: Columbia River... | reverse complement strand
TATGTGAATGCAAATTCTTGCCTAGCACTGCTTCCTCTAATTCAGCCACCTTTCCTTTTTTCTTATGTACCTGTAATTTCCCGTCTTGTATAATGGCCACACCAGTACTGTCATAACCACGGTATTCTAAGCGTCTTAAACCTTTGATAACGATAGGGTATGCCTCACTTTTACCAATATATCCTACTATGCCACACATATATTATTTATTTAGCTAATTATTCAAAATTTATGCGAAATTAGACTTTAAATATTGAATGGATGTTAGCTTTGAAATCTTTTGACTTTGAGTCCGATATTATTTTAGAAAATGAACGTGTGTTATTAAGGCCATTAGTGTTAAGCGACGGCTCCTTATTAGCCCATTTTGTTGAAGAAGAACCCGAATTATGGAGCTACTCATTAGTGGCTATTCATAATAGCGCAGACTTAGAAAACTATATTCAAACGGCTATTGAGGCAAGAGCACATAAAACGGCCTATGCATTTATTGTATTTGATAAATTATTGAATGAATATGTGGGCTGCACTCGATTTTATGATATTCAATTAGCCTTTCAAACTATACAAATTGGGTATACCTGGTATGGTAAAAAATGTTGGGGAACCAAATTAAATGAAAATTGTAAATATTTATTGTTGGAATTTGCCTTTGATCAAATGGGTTTTGAAAGAGTAGAGTTTAGGGCAGACAATAATAATAAAAGAAGTATTGCTGCTATGCAAAAAATTGGCTGTACAGTGGAAGGTGTATTAAGAAATCATTTACCCATGCCCACAGGAAAAAGAAGAGACTCCATTGTACTTAGTATATTAAAGGAAGATTGGAATGCTTCATTAAAGCAGACTTTAGCAGCTCAGCTAAAAGCTTAGTAAAAAAAATAATTAAAGTAAAGTGCCTTGTAAGAAAAAGTAAGCCAGACTAAAATAAATAAGTATGGCAGTTACGTCCACTAAAGTAGCAACGAAAGGTGCAGAAGATACAGCAGGGTCAGCACCTAATCTTTTCAGCACAATGGGTAACATAGATCCTGTAATGGTTCCCAAAATAACCACGCCTAAAATGGTGAAGCCAATGGTTATTCCAATTAAAAACCAATGAAGACCATAAAAACCTGGAGCGATCATATGCCATACAGCCACTCTAAAAAATCCAAGTATACCTAATAAAATACCTAATAAAAACCCCCCAATAATTTCTCTTCTTAATATTTTCCACCAATCGGCAATGGTAATTTCGCCAACGGCCATTGCTTGAATAATGAGCGTAGACGATTGTGATCCAGAATTACCACCTGTCGATAAAATCAATGGAATAAAACTTGCTAGTACTAATACTTTTGCCAACTCGTCTTCAAAATAACCCATGGCAGTAGCGGTGAATAATTCCCCAATAAATAAAACAACCAACCAAGTAATTCTTTTTTTGAAGAGTTTAAATATTGAAATGTCCAAATAAGGTTCATTCAATGCTTCCATACCTCCCATTTTTTGCATATCCTCGCTAAACTCTTCATTCGTTACCCATAAGATATCATCAATGGTTACAATTCCTAATAATACATCGTTGTCATCTACCACAGGAATGGCAGTGCGGTTATTCATTTTAAAAACCTGACTGGCATGTTCCTGATCGTCGTATACATTTAAGGCAACAAAACGGCCATCAATAATATCTGAAATAATATCATCGGGTTTTGCTAATAATAAATCTCTAATTCTGATATCATCAATTAAACCCCCTTTTTCATCAATAATATATATAACGTCAATGGTTTCAGAATTCTTACCATACTTACGTATGTTGTCTAAAACTTGGGCCACTGTATAATGCGGGTATACATACACATAATCGGGCGTCATCAAACGACCCACACTATCCTCAGGATACCCTAATAGAGATAAAGTAATTTTTCTTTCTTCTGGGTCAAGTAATTTTATTAAATCGCGAATGGCCGCCTTAGGTAATTCTTCTAAAAAGTCGGTACGGTCATCGGGAGGAAGTTCATTTAAGATTTTAGCTGTTTTACGTGCAGGTAATTCTTTAATGATATCTTTTTGCTGATTAATATCAAGTATCTTAAATACACTTACAGCTCTGTGCACAGTCATGTTGTCAACAATAGTAGCCTCGTTTTCGGGGAACTCATTCACCAGTTCCACTACGTCGCTAATATTTTGTTCATCTAGAAATTCTTTTAATAGATGCATGTCGCCCTTGGACAAAATGTCCAAGAAAACTTCGGATAAATTAATTTCTGGTGTTTCTAATTCAACTGACATGGGTGCAAGTTAAGAAAAATACTAAAGTATGCCCTATATTTATACTATGATTCTACCATTTCTAACCATTGCGCCATCTCCTAGTAGGGGTCGTGGTGTATTTACGACCGAAGCTATTGCGATGGGTACTACCATTGAAATAGCGCCTGTTATTGTATTTGATCCCACACAGCGAATTAAATTGGAAGAAACATTATTATATGATTATATTTTTGAATGGGGGGAAGATGATAAAAGTGCGGCTGTGGCTTTAGGATATGTGTCGATATATAATCATGCTATTAAAGCCAATTGCAGATACGATATGGATATTGAATTTGAAACTATGTCCATCATCACTAATAGAGATATTAAGCAAGGTGAAGAATTATTTATTAATTATAATGCAGATGGGCAGGCCGATAAACCTGTATGGTTTGAGCAGCATTAATGATGCTTATTTAATTAAATCTTTTGGGCCCAATTAGTAGAACAACAAACAAACCGGCATCGATAATTTAATGGACACACCCGTGGATGTTAAGGCGCCTGTTTGAATATTTCTTCTGAAAGCTATAATATTATTTGAATCTTGATTAGCAACTAATAACCAATTACCGTCTTTGCTAATGGTAAAATTGCGGGGTGCTTTTCCTTCCGTACTAGTATATTGAATCGTTTTCTCTTCCAATTTTCCATTGGGCAGTACTTTAAATGAAACGATATTGTTTTCATTACCTCTATTACTTGCATATAAATAAAGTCCATCAGGTGATAAATGAATATCAGCACTGGCAGCTACTCCTTTAAAAGTTTTCGGATGTGTAACTACTTTTTGTAAGAAGCTAGCTATTCCTTTATAAAAACGGTAGACGCTAATACTTCCTGTGAGCTCTTCAATAACATAGAGATATTTTCCATTGCTTGAAAAACATAAATGTCTAGGCCCTGCTCCAGGACTTGATTGTATACTACTTGCTTTCTGTGTTAAAAGGGGAGGTCCGTTTTTTGTTTGATAAGGATAAATAGAAATTTCATCCTTGCCTAAATCAGGAGTTAATACATATTTTCCATCTGGTGAAAAGAATATACCATGTACATGTGCTTTTTCTTGCCTTGCTTCATTTACACTTTTCCCTTCGTGTTGAATAAATTGTTGTGGGTTAGACAGACGGCCATCGGCGAAGCGGTGGTAGCTTGTAATACTGCCTCCACTATAGTTGGCAACGAATAAATTGGATTGGTCGGGGCTTAATGCAATGTAGCAAGGATGCGCACCCTTTGATGTTTTCTCTTGTATCAAATTCAATTTATTATCTACAAATGAATAGGCGCTAATTTTGCCATCACTATCTTCATTCGTAGCGTATACTTGCCCATGGTCTTTTGAAATGGTTAAAAAAGAAGGATTAGATGCAGTTTCAGTATGACTTATTTCAGTAGCCTTACCTGTAGCTGTATCAAATGATAATACATAAATACCCTTGCTTCCATTTTTAGTATAAGTACCTACTAATAAGTTAGGAGTTAATAAACTAGGAGCCGGTGCAAGGTTTTGTGCAAATGAGACAATCGAAGTAGTTAAAAAAATAAAAACAAAAACAAGTTTTTTACAACGAGCCACTAAAAAAAATGGTGTAGTCTGAAACATATTTTTATTTTTTTTAATTTATTGGTAGACTCTGACATAATCCACTACCATTCTACAAGGGAAAATAGTATCATCAATAGTGTTGCCAGCAAAATTGCCACCTACCGCTACATTTAAAAGTAAAAATTCAGGAGCCATAAACGGGTAAGCATCTACGCCTCTTCCATCGTTACCTACATTGTAATACAATACACCATCTATATAAAACTTAATCATGTCCTTGGTCCAATCAATACTATAAACATGAAAGACATCGGTTACGTTTTCAACATTGGTTTTATATGTTTTTTGAGTACCTAGGGTCCAGTTGAGTAATTTAGAATGCGCTGAAAAATGAACAAGACCTAAATCCTTGCCTGTGTGTTCCATGATATCAATTTCTCCACAAGCAGGCCAACCCACAGCACCTGGTCCTTCAATATTATCACCTAGCATCCAAATGGCAGGCCAAGAGCCAACGCCTTTAGGAAGCTTTGCTCTTATTTCAAATCGTCCATAAGTCCAAGAGGCTTTGCCTTGGGTTAGTAATCTTGCAGAAGTATAATTTTTACCACCTCTGCTTTCCTTTCTAGCTTCTATAATTAAGTTGCCATTTTCAATTCTTGCATTGGTAGAATCCCTGGTATAGTATTGTGATTCATTATTACCCCAGCCATTTGAACCAGTACCTATATTATATTTCCATTTGGTCGTATCTGGCAAACTTCCTTTATCAAACTCATCCGACCATACTAATTTTTTAGCGGTATCAGTTGGGGTAGTAGGTGTAGGAGTGGGGGTAATAGGGGTCACTACTACAGGAGCAGGAGCCGGCGCCGGCGCTTCTTTCTGTGCACAAAAAGACAAAGAAAGAACCGTTAAAACCATAGTTAGGGGTAGAATACGCATAAAAACAATTGTTAATAGTGAATTATTGAAATTTGTGCTAGCAAATTAGTCAAAATATTTCTTTTTTGTTGGGGAATTTCTAAAAGGGTCGTAAATTTGCGCCATGACATTAAACAATCATACACATCATTTGCATTTGCTATCCAATGGGTAGGCTATGGGTGTAGGTATGTAACTATATTTAACCAAAGGGCTTACTAACAAGTAAGCCCTTTTAGTTTGTAGTCAGTCAAGTAAAATATATAATATAAATAATATGCGTTTAAAATTAGCCATACAGAAGTCGGGTCGTTTGCACGACGATTCAATGCGTTTATTAAAAGAAGCAGGCATTGATATTGGTAATGGCGTCAATAAGCTAAAAGCGGAAGCGACTAATTTCCCCATTGAGTTATTTTTTTTAAGAGATGATGATATTCCTCAATACGTGGAAGACGGTGTAGCCGATATTGGATTCGTGGGAGAGAATGTAGTGTATGAAAAAACTAAAAAAGTAGAAGTGGCCTATAGTTTAGGTTTTGGAAAATGCAGACTTAGTTTTGCGGTTCGAAAAAACGAAAATTTTACAGGGCCTAGTTATTTATCGGGTAAAAAAATTGCTACAAGTTATCCAGTACTTGTGCAAGGTTATTTAGACAAGTATGGTATTAAAGCAGAGATACATGAAATTAGTGGCAGTGTGGAAATTGCGCCAGGCATTGGCCTTGCCGATATTATTTGTGATTTAGTAAGCAGTGGTTCTACTTTATTTATGAATGGCTTAAAAGAAGCAGAAACTATTTTAGACTCTCAAGCCGTTCTTATTAAAAGAAAGGCGTTGGCGCCTGAAGCGGAGGCTATTTTACAAAAATTATTATTCAGAATTGAATCGGTAAAAAAAGCAAAGCGTAATAAATATGTTTTATTAAATGCACCGAATGATAAATTAGAAAAAATAATTTCTTTATTACCAGGTATGAAAAGTCCTACAGTGGTGGCCTTGGCTACACCGGGTTGGAGCAGTGTGCATAGTGTCATTGATGAAAGTGATTTTTGGGAAATTATTGAACAGTTAAAATTAGCAGGTGCTGAAGGAATATTGGTGGTGCCTATTGAAAAAATGATATTATAATGATTCAAGTATTTAAAGAGCCTGCAAAAAAAGACTGGCCAAGTATCTTAGCGCGACCTCAATTCGATGCAGCTCCCTTAGAGGTTAAGGTGAGAGCAATATTATTGGCCGTGAAGCAAAGGGGAGACGCCGCTGTAAAAGAATATACCCTAGCTTTTGATAAAGTAGCATTAAGTAATTTTAAACTGAGTGCTGAAAAAATAGAGGCTGCTGAAAAAGCTTTAACTCCTAGTTTAAAAACGGCTATTCAATTAGCGAAAGTAAACATTGAAGTTTTTCATCAGGGACAAATACAAAAAGAAGAAAGAATTGAAACCATGCCCGGTGTTTGGTGCTGGCGAAAGTCGGTGGGCATTGAAAAAGTAGGTATTTATATTCCTGGTGGTTCTGCTCCTTTATTTTCAACAGTACTTATGTTGGGCATTCCTGCACAATTAGCAGGCTGCAAAGAAATTATTTTATGTACGCCTCCGAATGAAAAAGGAGAAATTGACCCAGCCATTATTTATGCAGCTTCTTTAGTGGGTGTAACTGCCATTTTTACAATAGGTGGTGTACAAGCTATTGGGGCGCTTGCTTATGGTACCGCTTCGGTACCCAAAGTGTATAAAATATTTGGTCCAGGAAATCAATATGTGACGGCCGCTAAACAAATGATACAACAAGAAGGCGTGGCCATTGATATGCCAGCAGGTCCTAGTGAAGTATGTGTTTACGCAGATGAAACAAGTATCGCTTCCTTTGTGGCTGCCGACTTATTATCACAAGCCGAACATGGTGCCGATAGTCAAGTAATTCTTATTGCAAATAGTATAGAGATAGTGGAGCAGGTTCAAAAAGAATTGGATATGCAATTAGTATTACTACCTAGAAAAGAAATAGCCACTAAGGCCTTGGCTCATTCTAAAGCCATTGTAATTGAAAATACAGAAGAGGCGATTGCAATGATGAATGAATATGCACCCGAACATTTAATTTTATCTATAAATAATGCAGCACAAATAGCTGAAAAAATTATTAATGCGGGTTCTATTTTTATTGGTAATTTTTCTCCAGAATCGGTGGGCGATTATGCAAGTGGAACCAATCATACACTACCTACCAATGGTTTTGCGAAAGCTTATAGTGGAGTGAGTATGGATAGCTTTGTGAAGAAAATTACCTTTCAGCAATTAACAGAAAGAGGACTAGAAAATATTGCACCTACTGTAATAGAAATGGCTACAGCAGAAGGTTTGCAAGCGCATAGCAAAGCAGTGGAATTAAGAGTGGAATGGATAAAATCTAAAATGTAAGGCTATGCAATTTGATATCAAAAAAATAGTAAGACCCAATATTGAAATATTAAAAGCCTATTCATCTGCTAAAGAAGAATATACTGGAGAAGCCAATATATTATTAGATGCGAACGAAAACAGTTTGGGATCTCCTTTAACAAAATGGTATAATCGTTATCCCGACCCTTATCAAAAAAAGTTAAAAGAAAAATTAGCCTTCATTAAACAAATAGAAGCTTCACAAATATTTATAGGTAATGGCAGTGATGAGTGTATCGATAATTTATATCGTACTTTCTGTATTCCTGGCAAAGACAATATAATTATTTGTCCTCCCACCTATCCTATGTATGAAGTGGGTGCGAATATTAACAATATTGAAATTAAATTGGCGCCCTTACTTGAGAATTATCAATTAAATGTAGCGCATATAGAACAGTTGGTCAATGAAAACACTAAAATTATTTGGATTTGTTCACCCAATAATCCCACAGGTAATTCTTTAGATAGGATTGATATTGAAACGATCTTAAATCATTTCAATGGAATAGTAGTGGTGGACGAAGCCTATATTAATTTTTCTAAACAAAAATCTTTTGCGCAGTCTTTAATTGATTATCCAAATTTAGTGGTACTTCAAACATTAAGTAAAGCATGGGGACTTGCTGGTATAAGATTAGGTATGGCCTTTGCAAGCAAAGACATTATTGGTTATATGAATAAAGTAAAGCCACCTTACAATATTAGTATTGTTACACAGGAATTGGCTTTAACGGCATTAGAGGAAGTTGGTCAGGTAAATGATATGATCATGCATTTAGTTGACATGCGTAATGCCTTAGCAGTAGTGATAGAAAGCATGCCTTATGTAGAAAAGGTATACCCTTCAGATACTAATTTTTTATTGGTCAAAATACCCAATGCAAGAAGCTTGTATGAGTTCTTATTAACCAAGGGTATTGTGGTAAGAGATAGGTCTAGTCTAGAAAATTGTGCCGATAGTTTAAGAATTACAGTAGGCAATGAGCAAGAAAACACAGAATTGGTAGATGCGATGGCTCAGTGGATAGAAATAACATTCCCCAATGCCTCCGTTTAAGTTAATTTTATTAAATTACACACTCAACTTATTTTAAATAAAATAGTACCTATTATGAAAAAAATGACTCAATTTTTAAGTGTTGCTTTTTTAGCTTTTTCGCTGCCTGTTTTGGCGCAAGAAAATGCAGGTTTAAAATTACCTGAAGGATTTAAAGCTAATTTATATGCCAATAATATTGGAGGTGCAAGACATATAGCCATAACAAAGTCGGGCGTTGTTTTTGCAAAATTAAATAACCCAAATAAAGAAGGTAATTCAATTGTAAGATTAGAAGATGCCAATAACGATGGCGTAGCCGATAAAATTAATGGTTGGGCGAAATATGGCGGTACTGGAATTTTTGTAAAAGGAAATAGTTTATATGCTAGTTCTAATGAAGCCATTTTTAAATATGAATTAAATAGCAAAGATGAAGTGGTTAATCCGCTGGCCCCTGTAACCATTGTTAGTGGGTTAATTGATAGAAGACAACATAATTCAAAGTCAATCACATTTGATATGGCTAATAATATTTATGTTAACATAGGTGCTTATTCTAATGCTTGTCAAGAAAAAGATAGAATGCCAGGTTCACAAGGAATGATGCCTTGCCCAATTTTAGATTCTGCTGGAGGCATTTGGAAATTTGATGGTAGTAAAGAAAATCAAACATATAAAGATGGTAAGCGTTATGGCACTGGTCTTCGAAATGTAATTGGATTAGATTGGAACACAAGTTCTAATCAGTTATATGTTGCACAACATGGCCGTGATCAATTAAATAGTTTTTATCCGAATTTATATACCGATGCACAAAATGCAGAACTACCTGCTGAAACTTTTTATGAAATCAAAGAGGGTGATAACGCAGGCTGGCCCTATGTTTATTATGATCCTAGTCAACATAAAAAAATAGTTTCTCCTGAATATGGTGGAGATAGCAAGAAAGAAGGATCTAGTGAGTTTAAAGATCCTGCTGTTGCATTTCCTGCGCATATGGCACCCATGGCTGTATTATTTTACACAGGCAATCAATTTCCTGCAAAATATAAAAACGGAGCATTCATTAGTTTTCATGGTTCATGGAATAGAGCCCCACTTCCTCAAGAAGGATTTTTTGTAGCCTTTGTGCCTTTCAAAGATGGCAAGGCTACTGGTGAATGGGAAATTTTTGCCAACGGATTTGCAGGTACAGAAAACGGAGCTAAAATAGCAAATCCAAGTAAGGCTAAGGCAAGACCCTGTGGTTTAGCGCAAGGTCCCGATGGTTCTATTTATGTAAGTGATGACACCAAGGGTGCCATTTTTAAAATTACTTATTCTAAATAAATATTTTTAAAAGAAGTTTGAAAAAATAAATGCTAATTAAGTATGGTGAATCCTTTAATGAATAGAAAAATAAATCGAGGCATAAATAGAGTAGCTAAATTTATATTATTGTTTTGCTTTTTAGTTCTGGCCCAATGGGGAAATGCGCAGAACAAAATCAATGGTAAGAAAATTTATGAAACCAGGTGCTTAGTTTGTCATCAATCAGATGGTGGTGGGGTGCCGAATATGAACCCTCCTTTAGATGGCGCTACTAATGTGAATGGAAAAGACATTGCAAGACTAGTGAAGATAATTAGAAACGGTTATGATGAAAGAGTAGCCTTAGATGGTATGTATTATAATAATGCCATGGCTGCGAATCCGGATTTAAAAGAAGATGCCATTGCAGATGTATTAACCTATATCAGAACAAGCTGGTCCAATAAAGCAGGGGTGGTAACGACTAGTCAAGTAAAAGCAGCCCTGCTTAAAAATAAAGCAGCCAAGAAGTAAAAATATATGAGACCCATTTTGTTTATAGATAGAGACGGTGTTGTGTTGGAAGAACCCAATTCGGATTATCAAATTGATAGTATTGAAAAAACACGTTTTGTAAAAGGTGCTATTACTAATTTACATAAGATAGCGGCAGAACTGGGCTATTATAAAGTAATGGTCACGAACCAAGACGGTTTAGGCACTGCATCTTATCCTAAAGAAAATTTTGAGCCTTTTCAAGCATTAATGTTAGATACTTTAGCTAAAGAAGGCTTTGTATTTGATGAAATACATATCGATTCCAGTTTTGAAAAAGACAATTTGCCTACACGTAAGCCAGGAACGGCACTTGTAAAACATTTAATGGGAAATGAATCATTCAATATCTTAAATTCATTTGTGATTGGAGATAGATGGTCTGATATAACCCTTGCTAAAAACTTAGGTTGCAAAGCCATTTATTTAAAATCAGGTAATCATGTGCTTAGTGCAGAACAAGAATTAGCATTAAGAGATACGATTGCTTTTGAAACATCTAGTTGGGATGAAATATATTCTTTTTTGAAACTAGGTCTTC
>Ga0102861_1000348_pt1 | contig 10773 bp, 15 predicted proteins | sample Colrivmeta1449B3_FD_78182 | JGI IMG/M metagenome (GOLD analysis project Ga0102861, IMG submission 78182) | Estuarine microbial communities from the Columbia River estuary - metaG 1449B-3 | ecosystem: Environmental > Aquatic > Marine > Intertidal zone > Estuary | place: USA: Columbia River... | reverse complement strand
GTCTTTGTTGGCGCGCCAGGCTTTACGGCCTTTCAAAGCTACGGCAGCGTCCGAGGGGGCACCAACATGCAACCGTATGTCCAGGACCAGGCGCTCATTGCGCAAGGCGTTGTCGGATCAGTGACAGTGAGTATCACATGACCTACAACGAACTTGTCACCAACATCAGAAACTATACCGAGGTGAACAGTAACGTGTTTACCAGTGCGGTAATAGATACCTTTATCACTATGGCGGAGAACCAGATTCTTCGTGAGATTGACCTGGACGTCTTCAAGCTGGAGGTCACAGGCAGCATGACCCAGGGCAACAAGTTCCTGACCGCTCCTACGGACCTTCTGACGCACCGGTACATGATTCTGACGCCCACCAGCGGCGACCAACTATTCCTGGACTTCCGGGACACGTCCTTCATGAAAGAGTATTGGGCCAATGGCACCACGCAGGGCACGCCCAAGTATTATTCTGTGTGGGACCAGAACACGTTTTATATTGCTCCAACGCCAAATCAAAGCTACAGCGTGGAGCTGGGGTACATCTACCGTCCAACGCAGTTGTCGTCGGCCAATTCGACCACTTGGATCAGCAATAATGCCCCTGAGGCTTTGTTGTACGCGTGCCTGATTCAAGCCTATAGCTACACGAAAGGACCTACTGAAATGATGCAGTACTTTCGCAATGCCTATAAAGAGGCCATTCAAGGTCTGGGCGCAGAGCAACAAGGCCGTCGCCGCCGTGACGAATATCGTGATGGCATGCTTCGCATCCCACTTAAATCGGATTCACCTGGACCATGATCACAGCATCAGCACCCGTACATGTAGGCAGTGTTTTTGTCGAAACCACGCAATCGCGTGGTTGGACGGCGGAAGAGTTGGCCGCGCGTGCCGCCGACAAGATCATCTACGTTGGCGATCAGTCTCACCCGGCGGTGCAGGCCCAGGCAAGAGCTTTCAAGGACAGCGTCAAGCAGGTTGTGGCGTTTTATTTGAGAGAGGCGGTTGAACAGGACCGAGCAACTATCGCCCTGCGCCTGCGCGAGGCAGGTCACCCCGACTTGGTTCATTTGTTAGGAGATTAAAAATGGCATTTTCAGGCAATTTCATGTGCACCAGCTTCAAAGTGGAGCTGATGAGGGCCGTGCATAACTTTACAACCAGCACGGGCAACACGTTCAAGCTGGCGCTGTACGACAACAGTGCATCGTTTACTGCAGCGACGACCGCCTATACGGTCACCAACGAGGTGGCCGCTTCAGGCTCGTATGTGGCGGGCGGTGGCGCGTTGACCAACGTCACGCCAACGTCTACGGGAACCACTGCGTTCACGGACTTCGCTGACTTGTCGTTCACCAGTGCCACCATCACGGCCTTTGGCGCGTTGATTTACAACGACACGGCTTCGGGCGACCCCACTGTTTGCGTTTTGGATTTTGGCGGTGCAAAGACGTCCACCAGTGGCACTTTTACCATCATCTTCCCAACTGCCGACTCCACCAACGCCATCATCCGCATTGCCTGATGAGGAGCACATGTGGCTGATGTCGTTGTTGCCTTTCAAGGCTGGAATGCGTCCGGCGTAGGCTGGGGCGAACAGCCCTGGGGAGAGGGTGTTCTCGACATCAAAGCCACTGGGGCCGTAGGCTCCGTGCAGGTGACCGCTGACGCGGTCGTTTTACTTTCTGGGGTAAGCGCAACAGCCTTTTTGGGTGCGGTTACTGTCACGGCTAACGCTGATGTCAGCGTTACGGGCGTAAGCGCAACGGGCCAGGTAGGCTCGGTGACCATGACGGGTACCGCCAACGTCACGCTCACGGGCGTGCAGGGCACGATGGCCCTGGGCAACGTCACGGTAGCCGCCAACGCGGATGTGTTTGTTACAGGCGTGCAGGCCACGGGCCAGGTAGGCTCGGTATCCACTCAGGGGGCCGCTAACGTGTCTGTCACCGGTGTTGCCGGCACGATGGCCCTTGGTTCGGTGTCCATTCAGGGGACAGCAAATGTGCCTGTTACAGGGTTGCAGGCCACGGGATTTGTTGGCAGCGTCACGACGGCAGCCAACGCAAGCGTCTTTGTCACGGGTGTTTCTGCGCAGGGTCAGATTGGAAGCGTATTGGTTTGGAACGTAGTAGATGACAATCAGACGCCTAACTGGCAAAATGTGAACGATTCACAGTCAGGTAATTGGGTCGTTGTCAACGACGGAAATACAGTGACTTGGACTCAGGTCCCAACGTAAAGGAAAGAACATGCCAAGCAGTTATTCAAGCAGTCTTAAAATTGAGTTGATGGCCACAGGTGAGAACTCAGGCACTTGGGGCACCAACACCAATACCAACCTGGGCACGGCCATGGAGCAGGCCGTCATTGGCTATGGCAACATTGATTATGTGTCGGACGCCAACCTGACCATCAGCATCACCAACAGCAGCGCGTCCCAAGCATCACGGTGCCTGGTCCTCAACGTGACCTCCGTGTTTGGTGCCCTGACGGCCACGCGCGAGCTGATTGTTCCCACCAGCCAGAAACAGTACATCGTCCAGAACAACACGACCGGTGGCCAAAGCATCACGGTGAAGACTTCTGCCGGCACAGGCATCACCGTAACCAACGGCCGCAAAGCTCACCTGTACGTAGATGGAACAAACGTCATCCAGATGTTTGACTTTGTCGACATCAATGGTGGTGCAATTGACGGCACGCCCATTGGCGCGTCGTCCGCGTCTACCGGTGCGTTCACCACATTAACAAGTAACGGAGCAACAACTTTTACCGCAGGCACTGCTTCAACCACTACCGGGACAGGAACACTTGTAATCACAGGTGGTTTAGGGGTAAGCGGAAGAATTAACGCAGCCAACTTTGATGGAATTATTGGTGCTAATACTGCGGCTGCTGGGTCGTTCACCACGCTCAGTGCTACGGGCGTTGCAACATTTTCTGCTGGAACAGCGGCACTTCCCGCCATCACCACGACAGGCGACACAAACACGGGCATATGGTTTCCAGCGGCTGACACTATTGCCTTTACTGAGGGTGGCGTGGAGTCTATGCGTATTACCTCCAGCGGTAACTTGGGAGTGGGTGTTACGCCTAGTGCTTCTAACTTAGTAACACTTCAATCCGAATATGGATTGTTTACAGGAAACGCCCAAGTAAATATATTACAAAACGCATATTACAACAGTGGTTTTCTTTTTACTGGTACAGGCTACGCTACTCAATATCAACAATTGAGTGGACAACATATTTGGAAAACTTCTACCGCATCTGGCACAGCAAATAACGCCATCACCTTTACCCAAGCAATGACGCTTGATGCAAGCGGTAACTTGGGGATTGGGACGACTTCGCCATCACAAAAACTTGATGTTTCTGGTGGTAATGCACGAATTAGTAGTGGTTCAAGTACCGCTGATTTGCTGATGGTAGATACAGGAACAACTAGCGGTAATGTGCGTTTGCGTAGCGAATCAAACGCTATGAAGTTAGTTACTGGAGGTGGTGTTAGTGCAACTCTCGACTCCAGCGGTAACTTGGGTATTGGGACGACTTCGCCTACACAGAAATTAACTGTTAATGGTGTTGTTGCATCAATAGGCCCAGCCACCGCTTTAACGGCATCTTCTTTCTTTATTGATTACCTAACATCGCAAAATTTAGGTAGGTTAGCGGCAGTTGGAAATACAACTGGTACGGCGGCTCCATTGTATTTTTCGCAATACTCATCCAATGCTTCTGTTGGCAGGGATGCGATGATTATTGACTCCAGCGGTAACTTGCTGGTGGGGGCTACGATAAATGTTTCTGGAACTCCAAAAGTTGCTGTTAACGGAAGCATTCAGACTGATTGGGGTCAATTCCGTGTTGCAACAGTATATGACAATTCCTACCGTCAAGGTTTGTATTTTGATAGCTCAGCTAGAAATATGAATATATTTTCTACCACTAACGACAGTGGTGGCAATATCCTATTCAGCACAAGAAATGCCGCAGGATCAAGCGATGCTGATTACGGCACAGAACGAGCCCGTATCGACTCCAGCGGTAACTTGGGATTGGGTGTTACGCCAAACATAACCTCTTTAGGCGGCACATACGCTTTGCTTGCGGTTGGAAAAGCAAGTGGGTCTGGCATTATTATGGGGCAGACGGATTTAACTGCCGCCGATTCAACCGCCGCTCAATTTTTAGGAAAGACTACAGGCGCTTCTGGGTATCAATTGCTTGGTGGAATGCTTGTCCAAACAGATGGGTCGTCCACTACCAATGCTGTTGGCAGATTGACTTTTTACACGGCGACTGGTGGTTCACTTAGTGAACGAGCCCGCATCGACTCCAGCGGTAACTTGGGTGTTGGGACTACAAGTCCTGCAACTCGCTTGCATATCTCAGGCGCTGGCCCTGTGACATTCCGCATTAACGACACAAACACAAACAGTTGGGACATTACAAACAATTCATTTCTTTCGTTTACTCGTGGTTCAACTGAAGCCATGCGTATCGACTCCAGCGGTAACTTGCTGGTGGGGACTACTGATTCTTCCGGAACAATTGGAGCAGGATTTAAAGTATTGGGAGGCCGTCCTGTTGTTGTTAATGCGGCATCAACAGATGGAGCTGCGACTGTTTATGAGGCATATTCAACTGGTGCGGCGGCATATCGTTTTTATGTTGGCTTGGGTGGGACTATTTTTGCCACATCTGCTGTCATCACACCAATAACCTCTGATGAGCGTTTAAAACAAAACATTGTTGATTACAGCAATGGACTGTCTCAAGTATTGGGGTTGCGTCCACGATATTTTGAATACAAAAAAGAACCCGGCAGAAAAATGGCTGGATTTATTTCGCAAGAAGTACAAACAGTTATGCCAGAGGCCATCGTACCAACGCTGGAAGACCCAGAGATGATGACCTATTCAATTGATTGGTATCCCTTGTTTGTCAAAGCCATCCAAGAACAACAATCCCTCATCACCCAACTTACCGCCCGTATAACCGCTTTAGAAGGAGCATAAACCATGTCAACAATAGTTTGGAACATCAGCGCAGTTTAAAAATGAACCACACCCCCGTTGATCTGTATCACCAAGCGTATGCTCACCTTCATTCGGGTGACTATGCCACGGGGTTTCGTTTGTTTGAATACCGCTGGCATCCAGATGCAATTGCAACGCTTGATGAGCCTTTTGAGAAGTACACCCCATCGCCCGTGTGGAAGGGTGAGCCGCTTCAAGGAAAGTCAATCGTTGTCCAAATGGAAATGGGCTATGGTGACTGCATCCAATTCATGCGTTTCCTGCCCATCCTGAAGGTTTTGGGGGCAAGTAAGCTGGTGGTGCTGTCTACCCTGCCATTGGCGTATTTGTACGCTCAAATCCCTTGTATCGATCACATTACCAACAACGAAAAAGAAGGCATATCCCAAGAATGCGATTATTGGATCGGATCGATGAGCCTTCCATTCATTGCTTTGCACTGCCCTGCTCCTGTTCGTGCGCTGTTCCCAATAACTCAAAACAAGGTCATTGGAAGCGAGGGGTATTTAGATGCCAAGCCAAGCCAGATACTGCCCTTTGTTGGCGTGAACTGGGGCGCTTCAAGGCGTTACCTGCACGGGATTAAAAGCACGACCCCAGAGCGCATGATGGAGCTTGTGGGCAAGAACGCATACAGCCTGAACCCAGAAGAGGATGGCCCGTTCATCAAGTTACCTGACAACGGCTGGAAAAAAGATTGGCAGAAGACAGCAGAACACATGAAGTCCATGAAAGCTGTTGTCACGGTGGACACTGGAACGGCGCACATGGCTGGCGCTTTGGGCGTGAAATGTATCGTGCTGTTGCCAGAAGACGATTATGTCTGCTGGAGATGGAAGAATGCTGTTTGGTATGACTCAGTGATTGCCCTGAGACAGCATGAATGGAACCGTGTACCTGAACTTTTAAAGGAAATTTGATATGGCAAACACTTACACTTGGGCAATCGCTTACATGGATACCAAGCCTTCTGACGATGGCCTGACTGATGTGGTGATCTCTTGTCAATGGAATTGCAGTGCAACCACTGGCGGCGATACGCCAACCAATGCGTCAAGCTATGGGTATGCCCACTTTGGCCCACCCAGCACTCAAGACTTCACCGCTTACTCCAACTTGACGCAAGATCAAGTATTGGGATGGGTGTGGGCATCTGGAGTAGATCAAGCCGCCGTTGAAGCTGGCCTGGACTCACAAATTGAGCAGATGCTGAACCCTCCGTCAGTGATTCTTCCCAACCCTTGGGCATAATAGATGAGGGGTTCCATCGCTGCCCCATTTCAGCGATGCTTTGGAGAAGAAATCCATGAATGAAGAAGTCAAAGTCAGCCTGCAACTCATGAACGGTATCTTGAACTATTTGGGAACTAAGCCCTACGGTGAGGTGTTCCAGATTGTCAATGCCATCCACGGTGAAGTGCAGCCCCAAATCCAAATGCCTGATATGGCAAACACCGATGAAGCTGCAAAGCCCGTCACGGACGCTGCCTGACGGCAGTATCGAGCCCGCACACGCCGTGGAAGTTCTCTGCGGTGCGTGCGGCTACGACCTGGATCAGTCCGAGATCGACGCAGACATCTGCGCCGATTGCGGGCAACCACTGAACTTGCAAAAGTCAGTGGCGATTGAGATCACGACGGTTCCTGCTGCATCGGGAGCAACCATGTAAGGAGCAGAGATGAATTGGTCAGACGTACTTAAGGCAGTTATCCCAATCGTGGTCATGTCCCTGGCATGGCTTTTGGGCCAGGTCAACAGCTTTTCTGAGCGCCTGACCAGGATCGAGGGCCAAATGCCGGCCTTGATCACCAAAGAGGGCGTCCCTACGGACAGCCCTATTTCTGCCGAGCGCAGAGCCATCATCAAAGAGCAGTTGATGACACACATCAATGAGTTGCAAGTCAAAGTCAGGCTCCTCGAAGAGCGTGAGCGCATAGGGAAAAAGCCATGATTCCAGCACTTCTCGCACCCCTTCTGTCCCAGGGTCTGAGTCTGATCGGCAATGCCGTGATGGCCAAGGGCAAAGACTGGGTTGAAGAAAAGACCGGCGTCAAGCTCGACGGACCTCTTTCTGATGCCGATACGCTCAAGCTCCGGCAGTACGAGATGGACCACCAAGAAGAGCTTTTGCGCCTCCGTATCGAAGAGAAAAAGCTCGGCATTGACGAGTTGCAGGCCTTTGCTGCCGCCATTCAAAACGAGAACAACAACATCTCTGATCGATGGAAAGCGGACATGTCGTCCGACTCTTGGTTGTCCAAAAACATCCGCCCGATGGCTCTGATCGCTATTTTTGTGGCATTTTTTCTGTTCACCATGATGTCGGCGTTTGGCTATAACGCACAAGAGAGCTACGTAAATCTGCTGGGCCAGTGGGGCCAAATCATCTTCCTTGCATATTTTGGTGGTCGCACGGTTGAGAAGCTGGCGGACATGAGGAGTAAAAAAGAATGAGCCTGAGCCAAGAACAAGCAGCCTTCCTGCGGGACATGTGCAAGCTCGTGGAATACGCATCATCCCAGGGCTTCATGGTGACTCCTGGCGAGCTTTACCGCACCCCTGAGCAGCAGGAACTCTATGTCAAAACCGGTCGCAGCCAGACGATGAACTCGTTGCATTTAAAGCGTTTGGCGATTGACTTCAACTTCTTCCAAGACGGCAAGTTGGTCTACGACAAGAAGGTGCTCGCTCCGCTGGGTGCCTATTGGGAATCTTTGCATCCGCTCAACTCCTGGGGCGGAAATGGCGTTAAGCTCGTGGACACGCCACACTTCAGCCGAGGCGACGGCAAACCTGAATGGAGACGCGTCACATGAAAAAGCCCAAAGTTGCTGCTCTCAAAAAGGGCGGCACCGTCAATGCCGCCGGCAACTACACCAAGCCCGAGCTGCGCAAGCGGATCGTGAGCCAGGTCAAGGCCGCTGCCACGCAAGGCACAGGCGCGGGGCAGTGGTCCGCGAGAAAAGCACAGTTGGTCGCCAAGAAGTACAAAGCCGCAGGCGGGGGGTACAGAGATTGAAAGCCCCTCAGAAAAGTCTTAAAGATTGGGGCGACCAGAAGTGGAGAACCAAGAGTGGAAAACCCTCTAGTAAAACAGGGGAGCGGTACCTTCCAGAAGCTGCGATCAAAAGTCTAAGCCCTGCTGAGTACGCTGCCACAACGCGTGCAAAACGCGCTGGCAAAAAAGCTGGAAAACAGTTTGTAGCGCAACCCAAAACAATTGCAAAGAAAACAGCGGGATTTAGGTAATGGCACTTCTTAGACTGTTCTTAAAACCTGGCGTTGACAAGCAGAACACCGAGTACGGTGCTGAGGGCGGCTGGGTGGACAGCGATTACGTGCGGTTTCGTTATGGTCTGCCCGAGAAGCTAGGCGGCTGGACGCAGTTTGGCAACACGCAGGTGAACTTTGTTGGCTCTGTCAGTGACATCTTCACGTGGAACGATTTGGCAGGCTCACCTTACGCGGCCCTTGGAACGAACCGCAAGGTCTATGTGTTCTACGGCGGTACGTGGGCCGACATCACCCCTATTCGGGACACTGGTGCATGCACATTCACCACCACCAACGGCAGCACGACAGTGGTTGTCAATGACACGGCCCACGGGGCGATTCAAGGGGACTTTGTCACCTTCAGCGCCGTCTCAGGCAATCCAGGAGGGATTACCAATGCCAGTCTTACAAATGAATTTGAGATTCAAGCCATACTTACTAATGGCACTTACACAATCCTCTCCCCGACCCAAGCGACCTCAACGGCAGCGGCGGCCGGGGCGGCAACCGCGACCTACCAGATCAACGTCGGAAGTGATGTCAGCTATGTAGACTTTGGCTGGGGCACCGGCACGTGGGGCCTGAGCACCTGGGGCACGCCCCGTCCTGCCTCTGCTGCGTTGGCCTTGCTCGCCAGGGTCTGGCAGTTTGACAACTTTGGCCAGCTCCTTATCTTGCAAGCGGTTGACGGCGGCATCTACGAGTGGAATCCCACCTCGGGCCTCGGAACGCGGGCCACGGCCATTTCAGGCGCGCCAACCAAGAGCAAATTTGCGCTGGTCTCAACTCCTGACCGGCACCTGGTGTGCTTTGGCACGGAGTCTACGTTGAGTAGCCCAGGGACCCAGGACCCGATGTTTGTGCGCTTCTCTTCGCAAGAGGACATCAACGACTTTGTGGCCACTGCGACCAACACGGCTGGCGGACAACGGCTCACGGACGGCAACGAGATTATCTCGGCGTTGCGCTCACGGGGTCAGATTCTGATTTGGACAGACACGTCCATTCATGGCCAACAATTCCTTGGTCCGCCTTACACCTTTGGTTTTCAGCAGTTGGGTGCCAACTGCGGCATCATCGGACCGCATGCGGGCGCTGACGTTAATGGTGTGGCTTATTGGATGAGCAAGGACGCGTTCTTTGTGTTTGACGGCTCGGTCAAGAAGATTCCTTGCACCGTGCAGGACTACGTTTTTGGAGACATTAACATTGCACAGGCGAGTGCTGTTAACGTAGGCATCAACACCCAGTTCAACGAGGTGACGTGGTTCTACCCGACATTGAGCAGTGACTACATCGACGGCTTTGTAACCTACAACTACATGGAAAACGTCTGGTCAGTGGGCACCTTGTCCCGCACGGCGTGGGCAGACATTGGCACGTTTGAAAAACCTCTGGCTACCGAGTACGATCCTTCAGACAACGCGGCTACTATTTCCACAATCTACGGCCTTACAGCCGGCCGCAGCCATCTGTACAACCAAGAGGACGGGGTGGACAACAACGGTGTGGCCATTGACGCATACGTGTACTCGGGGTACTTTGACATTGGTGACGGCGACCAAATGCTGCTGATGCAAAGGTTTATTCCTGACTTTAAGCGCCAGGAAGGCAACATCACTGTAGGCCTTCGCCTGCGCCCTTACCCACAGGCTGCTGCAGTAGCAAGTTCTTTGGACCCCTATGTGATCACACCGGACACGCAGTTTGTCAGCACGCGCGCACGAGGACGTCAAGTTCAATTGCGCATTGAGAGCGACGAGCTGGGCAGCTTCTGGCGTTTCGGCACGATGCGTGTCGATATCACGCCTGATGGATTGAGATGAGCAAGATTACCAACGTCCGCCTGCCCAACGCGTCGCCCTCGGGCTACGATCCACAGCAGTTCAACCAGCTTGTGCGTTCGCTTGAGCAGATTATTTTGCAACTCAACAACACGTACACACCTATCGTCACGGAGGACAAGGACCAGGCGCAAACCTGGTTCTTTGGAAAATAATGGGAAACGCATACAAACGCTTTCAAAAAACGCCGTCCGCAACCATACCGTTAATTGTGTTAACGGTTCCTGCTGCCACAACCGCAATTGTCAAGTCTATTTGGGTAGCAAATATAGGTGTAAGTAGCACCAACATAACGGTCACCTTTGCTCCTGACGGGGCTGGAACGCACTACCTCGTGCCCCTGGAATCGGTAGCCCCAAACAAGTATGTGGACCTCTTGGCCGGCTGGAACGCGGGTCCTTTGGTGTTTGAGGAATACGATGAGCTGTTTGTTACTTCTTCGCAAGACTATGTCTACGTGACTGTGAGTGCGCTTTTAGTGGACAGAAGCTAAGAATCTAACGGATAATAATGCCATTAACGCGTCCTTTCCCGGCGCGCGGCCCATGAGGCCCTTGGCAAAAACTGGAAAGGACTATCATGGCAACTGAAGGAATCATGGCCTTGCCTCAGGG
>Ga0102861_1000335_pt1 | contig 11087 bp, 9 predicted proteins | sample Colrivmeta1449B3_FD_78182 | JGI IMG/M metagenome (GOLD analysis project Ga0102861, IMG submission 78182) | Estuarine microbial communities from the Columbia River estuary - metaG 1449B-3 | ecosystem: Environmental > Aquatic > Marine > Intertidal zone > Estuary | place: USA: Columbia River Estuary... | reverse complement strand
CAATCGAGAAAGTAGCCGTGGTTATGTCACCCAGGAAACGTCACTTTTCTGCTTTTGATCACGACTGAAGCACGAAATTTCGTGACCCTCAGGAAATTTCATTCATGCTTCGGTGAAGCACAGAACGCCAGCATTCTTACCTCGTGCTCGCACGGAATAGTAATGAGGAGGTTCTATGCTCTCAGGGAAGCACGACGGCGTTGTTAATTATCCCAGGGTTAGGATAATTAATGGGGTTGAACCCTAAACTACCTGCAGAGCTCTTCTGACTAGCTTAAGAACCTGACTGGTTTTCATGCTCTCAGCTTGTTCCGTTTTCTCTCTGATTTTCTGCTCGAACTCACCCTGAGAGAAAATATCCTGAACTAAATCCACTCGGCTTTTAAGGATGTCGATCATGTCGTCCAGAACTTCCTCGGAAGCCGTGCCTTCCTGAATCTGCTTCTTCCATTCGCTTATTTGCTTAAGGATTTTATCTCTGCCCTCGTCTCCGAGTACTCCTGCTTTCTCGAAAAGCATTCGATCCTCCTTCGACAGATCTTCGAATCCTTCGTTAATTTCTTTCTCGATGAGCCCCGCGAAATTCAGGAATTCCTTCTTCAGCTCATTCCTTCGGCTTTCCTTCCTTTCGTTGAATTTATCCACAGAGTCCTTGAAACCTACTGAAGCCAGCTGCTCCAGAGAATACCCGGTAGGAACTACGTCCCTCTGAAGAGTATTCTTTATGCTCTGAACGCTGTAAGGGCTTCTTTCGTCTTTCACAGATTGAGTTCTTTCTTCTATGTTCCTGTAGAACTTCGGAGGTTCGATCGGAGTCTTGATCTTGTCTAACTTCCTGCGGTCCTCGTCGATCTTATCCTGCTTAGCCTCAGATCTTATTTTCGCGACCGTGTTAATGATTCCGGTAACGAACGATAATACTTGTCCCATTTTATTCACTCGAAGATTTTTTAAAATGAGGCAGTCCCATTTTAAATTCCATTTAAATTTTTGATCATTTAAAATTTTTCGTCATTTTAAATTTTCTGACGAATCTGTCATTTTAAATTTTTCTGACATTTCAAATTTTCAAATTTTTTCGTCATTTTAAATTTTCTGACATTTTAAATTTTCGCTGCATTCCTAATTCTCATTCCTAGTTCTGACATCTTTCTGACAGATTCTCGTTTACATCACATTCCTAATTCTAACATCTTTCTGACATATTCTCGTTTACATCACATTCCGAATTCTGACATCTTTCCGACAGATTCTCTTTCCTACTTCACGATCATAGTCTGACCGACTTCAGTAGACAGATTCCATTGATGCCTGAGCTTATAGAATACGTGACCTTGAGCCTGCTTACCTGCGTTAGGGCTCATTACGTTATGGAAAGTAAGACTAATAGGTTTCGGTGGGACGACAGTTTCTTCGTCGATGCTCCTAGAGACTGCAGGGAAGAAGCTAAGAACTCCTCTCGAGAATACGTTAGTGTTAATAGGAGACCTTCCGCTTCCGACCATAGTATCTCCTCCTGCGACTTCCTTAAGCTCTCTGGATAGAACTGCTTTGCTTCCGACGTCAGCGTTACTTCCGAGATTTCTGTAACATCTCCAGCTGCATCCGTAAGCCTGAATGTCGATACAATTAGTATTCAACCAATCAGTCGTCAGAGGATGCACTCCCTTCCAAGGAGTAGCCGAATTGTAAGAATCAGTAGGAAGGAAAGCAACTCCTAGAACGTCAGGAACAGTTTCAATTAAAGTAGAATCTGAAGATCTGTAGCTAGTGTTTCCTGCGGTGACTTCATTACCTAAAGTAGTAGAAGCCCATTTATCTGTAACGGCTGAAAGAGTTCCTAAACGAAGAGCATCCTTAATCTGCTCTGCGAAAGCATCTTCTAGTTCTACAGTGTACACGTATAGCTCTACGTCGATAATCTTAAGCTTAGGTGCGGCTACGATAGTGTTATCGGTGTTGAATAAGCGAGCAGGTCTGCTGTTCAGAGTCGTATTAAGAACGATAGGAAGAGAAGCAGGAATTGCGCTATCGCGAGGGCCGAAAAAAGCCATTTCGGTAAGAGGACGAGTTATGGAGAATTCCTTTCCTTCTGAAATAGCTTCTTTCCTGATTCCGCTTCCGATAACGGTATTAGCGGCTACTCCGAATACGGATTCGTCAGAAGTGATGAAACGATCCTCTTCGCTTCCTCCGGAACGAACTTCGTTAGTGTTAGCGAGTCTCTCATACCAATGACGAGTTATGTCATTAAATCCGTCGCAGAATACGGTAGTGCCTGCTACTCGGACATCGGCTTTAGTAACGAAAAGATTACCAGCTCCTTCACGAAGCTCGATAGGATCAGCAGCGCCGATCGCCGAGTCGTCACTCTTAGAAGCTGTGCATCTGAAGTTAAGATAGCATTTCGATCCGACGATCAGTTTATTCAGAGATGTGTTCGTAACTTGGAAATCAACTCGTCGACCTCCCCAGTTTTCTGTATTCAGAGTTCTGGTGTAAACGTCGTAGCGATCGCTTCCAGGCTTAACGCCACTTTCCATTCTAGACCCGAAAGTCTTAATATGTTTATTCGTAGGTAATAATGATTGCATATTATTTTTACTACGAATAGATATTTTTTTTTTCTTCACGTGGGTCGGACGGTGTAGCTCCGTCCAACTCCGCTGCGCTCAGCCGCTCGCTCCGCTCCGCTCACTTCGTTCGCTTCGCTCGTATATTTAATGACCGAGTATGTCATTAAATAATTAGTTAGTCGAAATGATTATTCCATCTCTTCGAGGACAATATAATTCTTTAGTTACTCTTAGTGAGTTGTAATGCGCTATTACGCGAACTTCTCGGTTAGCCGAAAAATCGACTAGAATAGGAAGATTGAAGCTGAACAATAAATGATCCAACCACTTTCCTTCTGAAGATACTGATATCGATTGACCATTAGTCAGCTTTAATACTAGCTGCGATACTCCTAATCTAGAATCACATTCGAACACGTCACTCTTACTTGCGAGCGCTATAGTTTCCGAAAGAGATCCTTCGTATTCTCCTCTGATCAGCTGCTTAGTTTCTAGATTCTCGTAATGAACTATCCAATCGTAAATGTCATCATTCACCCATCGTATTTGAGAATCTCCTTCTTGAACGAGTCTGAGAGGATTAGTGGCCGTCGAGAATGTTTCGGCTATCGCTTTATTTATCGAATTAATCAGCGTGGAAGTCGAAGGGAATCCTTCCGCTATTTCGACGTCTAGATCATAATCCATTATGTTGTTGCTGTCTCTGCTAACAACTAGCTTATTAGTGCTATTCCCGGTAGGGCTTTCTGGACCTGCTTTGCTTACTGACTTCGCGAGCATAGGATATGAAACGCTATACACGGTCAGAGTGCTGCTAGGCGGCGCAGGATCAGCCGCCGCTACGTTCGAATTCGCGTCGTAGTTATAATTCAAAATATCCATTTTATATCTGAATTATAAATTTTCGCGGAATGCGCATGGAATGCTTGCTTCGCTCGCTCGCTCGCTCAGCTCGTTAATTTGAAAGGTCCTACGCTTCTCTGAAAATCTTTAACATTTCTCACTTTAAGATCTCCTTGAAATTCAAATCTAACTCGATCTCCTGCGAGAAGATCGAACCTAATTTCCTGCTGCAGAAGTTTTTCGAACATTTGGTACGGAGAATCGAATTCCTGAATTTTAGCGTCGATAGCGTTCTTAGATATTCCCTTCATTCTGAGATGATAATCAACTTCGCCGGCGTCGTTAACTAATTTCACGCAGTACGTTTTCGGGGCTAGGAATAACGCTTCAACTCCTCTCACTCCGTCGCCGGACATTTCGAAATCTATGTGGAATTGCTGAGGGTTCGATCCTATTAGCTGAGGATGACTTTCTTTCAATTTATTTAATCCTGTCTGAGTCACGAACATGGAATCGGTGTCCGTGTAATAAACATCGTCTTCAACTACTTCGAATACTTCGTTCATTATTCTTTTACTCATAGCCAGAACGCTGCATCCTACGTGAGGCAAAGTGAAATGTCCTTTTATTCCTACTTCGTGTTTTATTCTGAAATGATTATCCATTTCGAACACTTCCTTAACGCTTCCGCTTTTCTTAACCATAAAGTCCTTGAATTTATCCTTAGCTACGAATCGAGTCATTACGTTATGCGCTTTTTCGATCGTCTTTCCGTAAGCCGAATTCATAATCAGCTTGTACACCTTTTCGGCTGGATTTTTATCTTTCTTCAGTTTCAGCCTGAGCTCGAACATATTTTTCATAGTTTCTACTAGCCTGTCGTTGAATCCTTCGTCGAATTTAATTCCTGCCAGGACTTGGTATTGTATCTTATGGAATTTCACGTAATCTTCCAGCATAATCTTATTAACTACGGTAGTTTCTCCTACCATGTCGTTAGTCCAAATTCTACTTCCGTCTTCAGCTAGTTTACTCATGCATGGAAGTTTAGATTTCTTACCTACTTTCGTGATCTTAATAGTGACGAAGTAATCGTCGAATTTATTCAAAGCCGAAGCGACGAGATCTGATTCGGTCATTTCTTTAGGAGGTCCTTTCGGAGATCCGCTCATTCTCATCATAGCGCTCGGGTAAAGCGACACCGCGTCGAAATCATAAACTGCTTCCGAACATTTCTTCACGACTTTCTGATACTGATCATTCAAAGAAATCATAGTTCTACCTCCTACTACTGCTTTCTGCATGTAAGCGCGAGTAACTCCTCCGACGCTGTACACGTCTTCATAGCATCCTTGCAATTTCAAATAATGATGAGCTAGGCTAGCTGAAGTTAGAATGTAATCTACATTTATGTTCAACTCGTCTCTTATCCACTTTTTGAAAGTAACGAATCCTTTCTTCAGAGTTTCTACGTCTCTTACGCAATAATCCTCCGCGTAATCCATGTGCCTTACCATTTTAGTTTCTGCTACGTGATACTGCTCCGGAATGATCTTCCTGAGACGAGGAGTTAGTTTAATTTCGGTAGCGTCGGTAACTGATTTCTTACTGAATATCGAATGCGGGAAATTCTCATATTTACCTTCTTCAAGATCGAACATTTTCGAGAACGAAGAAAGCGGACATGAAAGGAACGCATAAGTATCATGGAAAGAAATTTTAGTTTTACCTTTGTATCCGGTAAGGGATACGCAGTTCGACGTGCTTATGTCAACGGACGACGGGTTAATTAGCTTATCTACTATGAATTTGCTGTCGTATCCTAAATTATGGAAATACACGAGAGGGCGTTTGAAATAGCTGAGTTTATTCAGAGCTCTGTCGACGCAGTCAGATCCTTTCCAGCACCATCTGTCTGAGCTGGCTTCATCCATGAGACAGAACATGTAAGGCTCATGATCTCCTGAAGTGTTAGTCTCGATATCCGCGTACAGAATGTCGCTGTATCCTACCTCATCCTCAGAAGGTCCTTTAGGCTGCTCAGGCTCGCATTTCTTACAATCTTTATCAAAATCGAATTTGGGTTTTTCTACGTTAACTTCGTACTTGGATTGATAATGCAGATCGTAAATCTCAGAACCGAATTCCTGCAAGTAAATTTCCTTCTGCTTGAATATTTCAATCACCAGCTGCAGCGAATTAATCATAGGAGACGATTTCCTGATGTCGCAGCTTCTAGGAGGTTTACTCCAAGCGGCTTTCTTAATCCATGCTGATTTGAAATTGGTCATTTCGAATTTGAAATAATGATTACATGCTAAAGCTACGTGATACGTGTCTTCTTCTCCTAATGATTTATCTCCGTATTCGATGCAGCGCCTCAATTCGGATCTGTATTTGTATAGTTTAATTCTCACGCCCAGAAGCGAGCAAATGGATTTCAATTCGCACTGACCTGTGAAGCTTCCGTGATGAATGCTAGCTAACGTTTCGTATTTCGGATGATTCCTGAATATGTGAAGAAGACAATTATTAACTTCTTTAGGTATCTGATGCTTCTTGAATATTCCATATTTGGAAAGATCCATAGGAACTTCGTCCTTCAGCAGATACGGGAACCAAGCTCCCTCATTTACATTTGATTTCGCCTTAGCGCTTACTTTCTTAATGAACCTCCTAGGAATACCTACGTCTGAGTCAAGAGAAAGAGTCATAGCGTCGCTTTTATTAGGTGATGTTATTTTCTGATCAATTAAATCAAATAATCTTTGGTCAGTTCTACGCCATACGCTTTTTCCGTCTTTCAGAACGTATTCGACGAATCCGTTAGGAACTGGTTCATCTATTTCGACGAATCCCGGAGGAAGCTCTCCGAATTTAGAACGAACCTCTTCCTCCGGTTCCGCGGGTTTTTCTTCTTCTATCGGTAATACTTCTGGCTCCGCCGCCGCAGCCGCGAATGGATTGAATCTGTTAATAAGATCCTTGCTCGCTCTCGATACCGAAGCCGGTAAAAGCGAATCTGCGAAAAATTCAGCACTGCGAGTGCTCGCGTCTCCGATCTTCTGTAAAGCTCGTGACGTTAGTTCAGCTCCTTTCTTCACTCCCGATACCAAAAAATTAGATCCTGATTTTACAGCGGATCCGATTTTGCTGAAAACATTTCTGAATGCCATTTGATTTTATTACATGAAGATAATTTTTTTAAATCAAATATTTTTTTCGTCAGAAAAATGCATTACATTATGTTAGCCGCCGAATTTTCTAAAAATTTATTGAGACGCAGCTTCTTCTGAATATTTTCAGATCCTTGAATAGCTCTTCTTAATTCACGCTCCCTTCTGATTCTTCCTAATAATTCGTCAGAATCATTCTTCAGAGATTTCCTGAATAGCATGGATCTGATTTCGTTACCGAATCCTTGATTAACCGTAGTTTCTACGCTCCATCCGTACGGAAGTTTAGATTTCTTAATCAGATCGCGAATGTTGGATTTAGAAAAATACGCAGGAATTAATCCTTTCGCCGTAAGATCATCTCTACTTTCCGAAGGGTACACGATTCCTAACGCGTATCTTCTGATTCTTCTGTCTTCTTCTTCTTCAGCTCCTTTCTGCTCATTCCTGATCAGATCTTTGATCGACATTCCTAATCCGATTACTTTCGCGAAGCCTTCGTAATTAACGCCTTGAGAACCTGCGTTCTCTTTGCTATCTTGTTCGAATACTTCTTCAGCCTCTCCGGCTTCTGACGCTTCTGTTGCTTCTGCTGCTAATACTGCTGCCATTTTATATCGAATATATTTTATTCTCTTATTTTAAAATGTCGAACATTAAGAAGAAGTTAGTCGAGCTAGAATCCTCTCTGTCGAATGATTCTCCTGATTCGCTAGTCAAACTGAATCAACAAAATCCGAAGAGAATATCTAGACAAATGTTATTCAATCTGATTCCGGATCTTCCGGTAAATGACGAATGTGGAGAGAAATGTAAAAAATTCTACGAGTATATATTAAACACTAACATGGTAAATACTAAGAAAGGAATCGCGATAAGGAATCAAATTGACGGGAAGATAGAAGCGGCCGCAGCTAACGCAGCGAGCGCCGCTAGCGAGCCTTCAGCCGTAGACGACATCGTAGAAGATGCGATAGAAGACGGAATAGAAAACGCGGTAGAAAAATTCGTAGAAGAAAGTCTTGAGAACGCTGGCGAAAATGCTGACGCTGACGCTGGAGAAGATGCTGGCGAAAATGCTGACGCTGATGAAGATGCTGACGAAGATGCTGACGACGAAGATCCCGACATGTCTCGCGTATTTGACGAAATAAGTAAGCTGAGTGGTAAAATAGACATTCTTATGAATTTAATAAAAGACGTGAATAAGAATTCCGATAACGCGCTGCAAACCTCATTAATGGTTAAAGACAAAATGTCAGATCACAGCAAGAAGATCGACGACGTTAGCAAAACGCACGCAGAAACAGTTTTAAAAATGGATCATTTAGGCAGAGTTTTGGAAATGTTTAATAAAGAAGAAGTAGAAGGTCGAAAGGAGACTGCTCCGAAGAAAGACGTCGTTAAGAAGAAAGAAGATGAAGCGAGCTTAGCGAGCGCTAGAATACGAGCGATGTTAGGACTAGCCTAATAATGACGAAATAAAAGTCAAAAATATAATTTGAAAATTATCTTTTATATGTAAAAATGACCGATTCTAAGGAAATATATCCTAATCTGGAGAAGCCTACTTATCACGCGAGAGTGCGATCGCTCCAAATGCCTTCCGCTCCAGAAGCAGGCGAGCGTGAGCAAGCGAGCGAGAATTCTGCGTGGAACGATCGTAGAGATTTCATGCTCTACGTTATAGATGAAAATATGAAAAGACTTAATAAGCATATTCTGATGGTAGAAAGTAGAGTTGAAAAGATGAGAAAAACTACTAAGACTCTATCCAATACCAGCGTGTGCTTGAATACTTTAGGAGTGAGTTCTACGAGCGCCGGATTCGTATCTGCTTTGAGCGGAATCGGAATCATAGTTTCAGTACCATTAGGAATAACGGCAGCCGCTAGCGGATTAGTGGGAGGAATATTAGGAGCTCTGAATAATAACATTTCGAAGAATATGATGAATAAGCTGATTAAGTTGAAAAACGTTTACGACGTTAGAACCAGATTGCATCTTCTGTACGTGAAAAGCATTAACGACGGAGTGCTGGACGAAAGCGAGTTCAGAAACATAATGAGCTTAATGACTGAATTCGAAAATATCATAACGGAGAAATACGGCGGATTAAATGCGGAACGCGGTAATAAAATTGTTAAGAATTCTCTGCGCTTATAAAAATGACAACTTCAATATCAGGATCAAAAACCCAGAGGTTGAGTTTGGATGATCTTATCAACGTCCGCGGGTTTACAAACAGTCTGCCGCCCTCTTCGTATTCATTAGAGAGAAAATCGACAGGCGCTGATTTCGAGCCTGGGAACGTAGTAGATTTAATAAACGCAACCGTGTCTCCCGTTACCTCATCTTATTTTCAAAGTTCGAGCAGCGGGGATCAGTCCCTTAGCGCTGACGGTCCCTTCACATGTGAAGTCGTTTCAACAGTGCTCAAAACGAAAGGAACTGACATTCAGAGAATATCAAACACCGAGGTTTCTCTGGAGCCCGGTGATTATTTATGTTTTTATCAAATAGCTAACGTTTCGTCGCCGGGGTCGCCTCTTCAATTTCGATTCGACGTGAACGGAGGATTAGTCGGAGTTCCTTGTCTAGCTCTTCCTGTCAGCAGCTCCGCTACTGATTCTAGCGGAAATTCTTTACATTGTTTAATCAGCGTCACGAGCACGGCTACTTTACGTACGTTAGGATCGGTGCTCCTAGCTCCTGCTATCGTATTCGATCAATTATTAACTATTTATAAAATTAATGATTATAACGTAATGCAAGGACCCGAAGGACCTACTGGCCCCACGGGACCTGCGGGACTTGACGGACCTGCTGGACCTACAGGACCTGAGGGACCTGAAGGACCTATCGGGCCCACGGGACCTGCGGGACCTACAGGAGGTTACATGAGTTTCGCGTACATAAATAGAGGAACGTTAGCGGCTCCTGCTACGGTGAACACTCAGCTAGATCTGACTCCTTTATTAGCCGCTCTTCCGGTTACCGGTTTCGATAGTAAAATATTCTACGACTCCGGTAATCAGGTTTACAAATGGGATCCTTCGACTAACGATTTGTATAATTTCACGATCACTTTCAGAGCGAGCGGAAGTTACGCGACTAATCAGGATAGCGAATATCTTTACGAAATACGCAGAGCGGACGGAGTTACTGTAATAACTTCGGTTCCTTACGTCAGATTAACTAATAACGCTTTAGTTCAGGAAACGGTTTTCACGCTAGTGACTAGAGTATTTCCTGGAGGAGCGGATCCTTATCAGACTCAGGGTTTCAAAATATTCGTTACGAGATCTTTAGGACCTGCTTTAACTTACAACACTCTGGATGATCAGAGCCTCATATTCGACGGCTAGCGCATTCCATGCGCAGCGCGAAGCGAGCGAGCGAAGCTCACAGCGCGAGCGTGAGCAGGCGAAGCAAGCGAGCGCATTCCATGCGCAGCGCGAGCGTGAGCAGGCGAAGCAAGCGAGCGAGCTGAGTTGGACGGTGTAGCTCCGTCCAACCGCGAGCGGAAAAATTAAAAAGTAAATTAAAACTATGAGTGAATTATTCTTAGAACTTCCGACAAGAATTTGTTTAATAGGTGCTAGCAGCACCGGAAAAACTGAACTGATTAAGAAGATGATACTCAGATGTGATTTCGGGCGTAAGAGTGAGTTAGAAGTGTTGCTTTACTCTCCTTCTGAAATAACTCTGAATCAGAAATGCTGGAATCTTCTGAAAGAAAAAGGAATCGCGTTCGAAGCGAGGCATCTGACTAAAAGGACGGAAGCTCCTGCTAATCCGGCCGAAGGAATAAAAAGGGTTATAATTTTCGACGATCTGGACGACGCGGTAGTTCTTCCGAAGTGGTTAGTCGAACGATTCACGGTAGCTTCTCATCATCTGAACGAATCCGTAGTGTGCATTTCTCATAAGCTCAGAATAGGAGTAGTCGAAATACGATCGAGCGCTAACTGGATAATACTAACGGCCGCTCCTGAAGGCACTCTTAAGGATACGTGCAAAGGAGTAGGAGCTGATTACGATTTCGTGTGCGCGTGTTTATCGAATCCTAGCAGACTAGTAGAAAGCAGTCCGGGGCAGTTCAAGTCTTACAATCACGTAGTAATAAGGCAGAGCTACTGCGTAGACGGAGAAGGTAAAGCTAGCCCTAAGTACTACGAAGTTAACGACCTTACAGAAGTAAGAGCTCTTCGAGCGCTGCGCGCTTAACTTCCTCATTAATTATCCTAACCCTGGGATAATTAACCATAGAACCTCCTCATTACTATTCCGTGCTTCCCTGAGAGCATAGAACCTCCTCATTACTATTCCGTGCTTACCTTAAGCACGAACGAAGAATGCGGGCGTTCTGTGCTTCACCGAAGCATGAATGAAATTTCCTGACCCTCAGGAAATTTCGTGCTTCAGTCGTGATCAAAAGCAGAAAAGTGACGTTTCCTGGGTGACATAACCACGGCTACTTTCTCGATTG
>Ga0102861_1000321_pt1 | contig 11348 bp, 16 predicted proteins | sample Colrivmeta1449B3_FD_78182 | JGI IMG/M metagenome (GOLD analysis project Ga0102861, IMG submission 78182) | Estuarine microbial communities from the Columbia River estuary - metaG 1449B-3 | ecosystem: Environmental > Aquatic > Marine > Intertidal zone > Estuary | place: USA: Columbia River... | reverse complement strand
GTTTCAAGGTGCCCGGGCCGTCCGGCCGGCTCGTCTATGCCGATGGCTCGACGGTGAGCATGAACTACCTGAAGAACCTCGCGTCGCGCAAGGGTGTGAACACGAAAGGTCTGCGCTCGAAGGAGGCTATCGCCCGCGCAATTTTTAATCGTAATCGGAAGTAAATGACTTCCTTGAAGAACCTCGTCAAGACGGGCTTTGGCCTTGGCGTGGGTCTCATTGGTGCCCAGATGATCTTTTTGCTTCTGGGTGCGGTATTTTTCTTTTGGGGCCTCATTGAGCGGGAAAAGGCTCGCAAGAACGGCACGAGCCTCGCGATGCCCTACGCGCTCATGATCCTTGGCATGGTGCTAGGTCTTGGCCTAGGCTTTGGCGTCGTGGCCGAGGGTCTCACGAATAACTTCTAAAGACGGAAAGCAGCGATGCCGATCGCGAGCAGGAAGGTGTGCCACAGAGAGTCGACCGGGCGCAGGGCCGGGATGTAGCGGACCAGGGCCTCGTTCCACAGGAAACGCAGCAGGAACATCCAGATGAAAACAAAAATCACAAAGGTGACGAGGGCCATGATGCGCTCGCGTGCGTCACGTGCGTTAATGATGGCCAGCATTTATAATGATCCGAGAAAAAATACCGGATCATTATAAGATGGTCGTCGGCAAGGACTCGACGAGCAAGTGGGCCCTGCCCAAGTCGGGCTCTGAGCGCGAGTACACGTGGGACCCCTGGGGGCGTACTGGCGTCACCCACGACAACTGCTATGACTATGCGTTCGGGAGCTTTAGCAACAACCGCGTCGTCAAAAGCGTGCCCGGCGCGTCCAAGAATATCCCGTCGAACAACCTCACGTTCCGTACGTGCGATGGGATCGTGAAGCGCGTCCTGGCCGACAACCCCGGAAAGGTTTTTCACATGAAAAATCCCAACGCTCGTGCGCGGCCTGGGTTTTTCAAGGTGATGTGCTTTGTGGCCCCCACGAATGACTTTGGCAACGCGACCGGTGACTTTCACTGGTACGTGCAGATGGGTAGCATCCGGTACAAGACGGTACCGGGCGATACGGTCGAGGGCCTGGCCAAGCTCTTCCACGTCAAGCCCGAGGTGATACGCAAGGCGGCCCTGCGTACCCGCCGTCCCCTGACAAACTCGGATGGTAAAATTTCCACGAATAATACCAACATCAAGCGCCCCGTCGTCAAGGTGGGGACGCGTATGACGGCCGGTCGCATCATTCGCTTCCCGGCCAACCTTTGGGCCCACAAGCAGGGGCACGCGTCCGGCCCGCTGCTGGTCGACGCGTCCGGGAAGACGATCGTCGACCCGCGGAGATCCGACCGCAAGTGGCACCCTGGATTTCACTACACGAAGTTCTGCGCCGCCTACGAGGTCCAGCGCGGGGCGGTCCGGACGGGCAACAACAACAACGGGAACAACATAAAGAACGTGAACAGCCCGCAAAAGGTGGCGGTCCGGAACGCCAAGAATGTCGCTCGTCAGGTCTCTCAGAATAATTTCAGGCAGTTTGCACGGGGTTAGGAACCCCTAGGGACCGGAGAATATCGGCAATGTTTTCACTCTCGTCAACATCAAAGACGATATTCAAGATGGTGTCGAGCTGCATATCGAGGACCCGGGCGTCAAGCCCAAACTCCGTCTGAATCCCATGAGTATTTGAAGTCATGTACTGATGCGATTCAACAGTCCCGTCGGCCACCTTCTGCAGTGAGATGGTCACACGATACATGGGCAGGTCGAAAGGCACGCGACACATGGGGCAGGTCGGGTCCCCCCGGCACGTGCGTTTCCACCGGTCTATGCACCGCTGATGGAATTCGTGCCCACAGGGGAGCGCCCGTGTGTTGCGGAGCAGGCCCGAGAAGCACACGGCACACTGCTTGTCCGTGCAGTGGACCCGGCACAGGGCACCATCCTTGACTTTGTTCTTGCACTTGTGTCCGGACATGGTGGTTCCGCTGCACCGCCCTTCCATAGAAGATGCCTAGTTTTTAGTTGGGCCGTCTTGCGGCACGTTGAGCGCGGGCCACCTCGGCCTCGAGGGTCTTTATCGCGTCACGGTACTTTTCGCGTATGTTTTCCTCGACGTGTTTTTTGAAAATAATGATCGGGTCCGTGTCCTGTTCGGTCTTGCACAGGGGACACTCGTCTGAAGTTTCGAACCAGGTGAAGATGCACTTGGTATGGAACACGTGCTTGCACGAGAGGCGGCGCTGGCCCCCCTTGGAGACCTCGTCAAGACAGACGACACAAGTCTTGGAAAGATGGGCAGAACATTTGGCCTCCCCGTTGACGGCGAGATTTTTGCACTTCGAGCCCCCGACCGTCACTGACGAGCATCTCTGAGCGTTCATTATGAGATAGAATCGTTAATATTTTGGCGTGAATTTCCTCGGGTGAGTCTGAAGCGTTGAGGACGTGCACGACGCAGGGCACCTTCATAATCAGATGCTTGTACAGGACATCAAGCTCTTGAAGGTACTCGAGCGTCACGTGTGTGTCGCCCGTCTGACCTCGTGTCTGGATCGCCCGATGGCACTCCTCTGGCGTCTTGCTGAGGAAGATGTACAGGTCGGGGTGCCATGAATGCTTTTCGTAAAAATATTCATAAGTTTTTGAATTGCTGGCGAGCCCCTTGGCCTTGGCCCACTCCCAAAAGACCCATCGTGAGCTGAGGAGGCTGCGCTCGTAGATGGCGGAACCCCTGGGCCGAAGCGTCCGGAGGATCGCCATGTGCAGCGGGAACGCCCCCGTCTTGGGGTCCTGGTAAAACTCTTCTAGGGGCCACTCGTCTATCGGTTCGCGGAACACGAGAAACCCTTTTTGCTCTAGGAGGCCTAGCTGGGTCGTCTTCCCCGACCCGATATTGCCATCTATCACGACCTTCATAATTTATTAAACGTTCAAAACCTCTAAGTGTTCTTGCTAAACGGCAGGGGCGAGCCGCACGCCGCGTTGCGCAGGGGCAGGCGCAGACCGTCGGGGCCGGTCGACTGCAGGTACATGCGGTACTTGAAGTTGTCCTGGTAGGCGATCCCATTCTTCATCATGATAAAGTCGTTGACCAGCTTGGACGAGTCGAACGACGTGAGGCAGCGGCCATCGCCCATGCCCAGACGAGTAGACATTTACTTTGACTGGAGAAAAAAGCTACCACGCCTCGATTCCCTTGGCCTGCAGCACCGGCACCCAATCCAGGAACGTGTGGCCCATGATGACCCCGAACTCGTCCTTTTTCTCAGAGGGCGAGAGCCGCACGCTCTGGTTGAGATTGAGGTTCAGTAGCCCGTACGCCATCGCAATCTCCTCGAGCGTCTGAGCACCCGTCACGATGATCTTACCAGTCGAAAATATACTGGCCGTCACCTGTTTGGCGCCTGGCTTCGGCTCGAACTTCACCTTGACCGCGCTGTACCTGTCGGGGTCGAACGAGACGCGGTACTCGGGCTGATCTGCGAAGCTCCGAATCACCTTGTTCAGATTCACTGAATAATTCAAAGAAAAATTTGTGTTGATCATCTTGACCGCAACCGAACGCACGAGCTGCTCGGGCTCAATCTCTGTGCCGATCGTCCTGTTCACCATAAAGCACAGTTGGCGCATTATCCGATTGCAGTCGAAGAGGTCGGCACAGCCCGCCACCTGCACCGAGCCGTTGGGAAAGATCTTGACGCTTTTTTGCGAGTACTGATCTTTGTACCCGATGGTCACCTGGTTATAAAAAGTGGTCTTTTTCATGGTCCACTCGAAACCCTTGGCGGTTGAACCCTTGGGGCGCACATTTACGGGCGCGAACTTTTCCCGAAACGCCGCAAGGTCAATATCCTGACCTAATTTTGCAATCATGGTGATGGTCGTTATCCGGACCCACGAACTCGTTGGGAACATCTCCTTGAACTTGGCCAATGTGAGGATGTACCGGAAGGTGTCAGCCATGTTGGTTTTACTTGACTAGGGCTCCGTCGCCCCTAGGGTCCTGTACACAAGACCCTAATTTTTCCGGAGCAGGTGACGTGTAATCTTGCTGACAATCTGTTTCTTGGTCAGTTTCTTCTCGCGATTCTCCTTATTGGGCAGCTTCTTCACGAGGTTCTCCTTCGAGCCCAGGTACTCGATGAGCTTCTTCATCTCCTTGACGCGCGGCGACTTGGGCTTCGGGGCCTTCTTGGCCTTCTTGGAGCGCCGGCGCTTCTTCAGCTTGGGCACGGCGTTCGCCACCTTGAGAGCGTTGTTCGCGCCGCCCAGCTGCAGGACAATCTTGACGTTCTTAGCGTTGGCACCGGCGGCAACCGCTGCGTTGGGGTTGTTCCCGACGCTCTTGAGGATATTGGCCGTCTTGACGACATTCGTCACGCCACCCGCATTCTCCACCAGGTTGAGCGCCTTGTTCGCGCCGCCCGCGTTGAGCACGGCGTTCTTCTCGCCAGGCGGCAGGATGTTCTCGATGGGCGGCAGGGGCGTGTTCGCCATGATGGGCATCGGGGGGATCTGGGGCATGGACCGCGGCACCGCGCCAAACTGCGGGCGGTTAGGCGGGGCCTCGAAGATTGGCTGGAGGTTGCCGTAACCACGGGGGGCGGGCTGCGACGGGTTGTATGGTATGCCACGGTTGTACGGCAGGGGGGCCAGACCACGGGACGCGCGGTTCGCATTCTGTATCCGGCGCTTCTCGTTCTGCTCGCGGCGCATTTTGTTGGCGATGGAACGACGTGCCGCAAGGATATTCGTATTCACACCCAGACCCTGTGTGGCAGCCTGAAGATTGGCGAGGCGGCGCATGGCCGCAGCGCTGTTGCTGTTGGCGGCCGCCTGACGGATGCCGTTGCGCAGGGCCGAGACGAACTCGGTGCGGCCAGGATCGCTCGTGTGGGCCGTGAAGTAACGAGTCCACGACTGCAGGGTCGACGTATTGTGGGTGAGCTTGCGCAGAGCCGCCGCATCGCGCGTGACGCGGGACCGAATGAGTTCCATCAACTTCTTCTTGGCAGAATTAGACAGACTATTCAGGTGAGCATTGCGAACACCTATCAAGGTATTCGTAGGGGTGAAATTGTTTACGGTATTGACACCGAGGGCCTGCAGGTCGCGCTTGAGCGCGTTGGCCTCCATTCTATATCTTCTGACAACATTAATTGCCGCATTGGGTGCGCCATCCACAAGACGGCCCTTGAGGGCCTCTTGAACAGCCTTTGAAATTTCAAGAGCCTTCTTGAATTCGGCCGCACTGACCTGGACGGGGCGATTGTTGACTATGAAACGACCGTTTCTCGGAAGGGTCGAAACACCAGTAAGCGCATCGATAAGAGCCGACATTTCTCTCTTATGTTTAGCAAGTTTTTGTTCTTCGTTGGCCGTCTGGGCCTGGCTCGCCGCCGACGCCGGCCCATACCTATTCATACCAATCCGAGAAGTATTCCCTTTCATTTTACGAATAACATCCTGGACCATCTGCTTCGTGGCGGACACGCCATCCGCCTTGAGCTTGAGCAGGACAGTCTGAATATCAATTTCAGAAAATTTCTCTGGAATTTTTTGCAGAGTGGCAGATAGTTTGTTAATGGTGCTCGCGATGCGTGTGGGGATCTTGACTGAAAACTTGTTGTAGCGCAGGCGCGTCACACGATTGGGACTCGAGAAGTTCGCCGCAAGTTTTCCCGTGAGTTCGGCCGCTTCAGTGGGAGTCAGCTTCTTGCCCCGGCCAAGAAGTCTCTGTGCAAGAACTTTAGCCATGGCTGGATTCTTGAAAATATTCACGGGCTTGACACCAAGTTCACCCGCCAGAGAATTCAGTTCGCTACGGGCCGTGGAGAACATCTTCGGGGTGCCTATCACGTTATATCTAGAAGCGGAGACGCGGCCCGTATTCATGGAGAGCTCCCCGCTCGCCACGCGCTCGGCGGCAGCCGGTGATAAAACCATTCCAGTTTTTTTTCTAATAATTTCAGCCAAAAGAGGGCCGAACCGCTTGTCAGTGGGATCGACTCCCGTCTTGGTGGCCAGGTCCGCTAGTTTTTTTCCAAAATTTGGAGAAGAAATCGGTGCGTAGCGGCTCACGAGGTACATGCGTCCGCCAAGCTCCCCACGTGGCATCTTTGCGTTGGGCCGGATGGGTCCGTAGCGCGAATCGATCAGCGTCACACGAGTCTGACCCAACATCTCCGCGAGTTTTTGAGGCGACAAAATACCGATTGCCATACCGGCGAACCGTGCGAGGCGCGTGAGGCTGCACTTTCCCACTGACAAAATTTCGAAAAAAGTTTTTGTAATTTTCTCCTTGAAACTGAGGGGTGCACGACCGTGAACAATCTCGGAATAAATATCAAAGGCACGATCTTCGGGTGTCTTGGTCCAAAGGCTCTTAATAGAGGCCCATCCACCCCTGAGAGTCGAGAGCACCTGGGTCGCAGCCGCCGCGGCGGCCGTGGGCCCCTTTGTCACGGCCGCCTCAACATCAATACGGGTCGCCTTCTTCAGCATATTGACGTAACGGTCAACCACCTGGTCCGGTTGCCCGGCCACGGGGGCGGGCACCGTCGCCACCCGTTGGGGTAGATCCCAATTATCATTATTAGGCTCAGACGCCATCTACTAGGGCCTGCGAAAAAAAAGGGTCTTGTGGACACCTGGCCCTAGGCCAACCAGCCCTAGTCAACAAACACAAACATGCGTCTCCTGTCTCATCAGCACGCAGGTGTCGAGTGGCTCTTGGCCCGCGAGCGCGCAAACGACTATCCAGGCGGTTTCCTATGTGACGAAATGGGCCTGGGTAAGACGGTCCAGCTCATCGCCACTATGCTTCAGAACCCTATGCCTCGCACGCTGGTCGTAGTCCCCAAGTCACTAGTGACGCAGTGGGCCTCCGAAGTGGCCAAGTTTGCACCGGAAATGTCGGTCCACACATTTGACGGGGCCAAGCGCCGCGTCAGCCCTACCGCGCAGGTGACCATCGCGCCTTACTCGGTGCTGCCTCAGCGCAAGGGTGGTCCCGTCTGCCCCCTGATGGGCGTCGCGTGGGACCGCGTGATCCTCGATGAGGGCCATGAAATCCGCAACCCAAAATCCAAGACGCACGTGGCGTGCAAGGCCATGGGTGCCCGTGTGCGCTGGGTCGTGACCGGCACGCCCGTCTTCAACTCCATCAAGGATTTTGCGGCGCTCGGGTTATTCATCGGTATCCCCAAGAGCCACGTCCAGTGCTACACGGACGATATTCGCCGCAAATATCTGCTCCGCAGAACCAAGGCGGACTGCACGCGCTTCACCCTTCCGCCGTGCGAAATCGAGACGGTCGAACTCGACATGAACCCGGCCGAGTCCCAGCTGTACCACGACGTCTGGCTGCAGTCCCAGCAGACCGTCTCGGACATCTTCGCTTCGGGTGAGGCGAACAAGCACCAGATGGAGCTGATCGAGGCGCTGCTGCGCGTCCGGCAGGTGATGGCCTGGCCCCAACTCTACACCGATGGAATGGCCGTCAAGACTGGGACCGACCCCGTGGAGTGGACCGGTGGGTCGGCAAAAATGGACGCGCTGATCGACTCCATCAAATCGCACCCCAAAGAAAAGTCGCTGATCTTCGCGCAATTCATGGGTGAGATGGATGAGATCCACGTGCGCCTCAAGGAGGCGGGCTTCCGTGTGTACCGGATAGACGGTGGGGTGGACACGGAGCGTCGGGCCCAGCGCATCGAGCGCTTCAAAAAGACGGAGAAACCCGCTGCATTTATTATCCAGATCAAGGCGGGCGGTGTGGGTCTGAACCTCGCGGAGGCCTCGAGGGTCTACATCACCACGCCCGCCTGGAACCCCGCGACGGAGCTGCAGGCGATTGCACGCGCGCACCGCAACGGCCAGACAAACAAAGTTTGGGTGAAGAAGCTGATCTACAAGGGGTCGGAGCAGCTGCCGAGCATCGAGCAGTCCATCCTCGACCTGCAGGGTCACAAGTCGGCGGTCTGCGCGGAGGTGCTGCAGGATGACCGCTTGAGATCGCAGCTGCCGACCGCCCCCAAGAACGGGGTGACGGTCCGCGCTGTCCGCAAGATATTCGCGGTGTAATACATAGTCGAATGCCTAGCCCAAAAATTAGTCCCGCGTCCGCCCGTCGTAAGCGCGCCATGAACGCAGGTAATGCGGCCGTCAAGGCGCGCCGCGCCGCCATGACCCGTGCCAACGCCCTTTATCAGCAGATTTATCTGGCCGCACTTTATAATAGTATCAAAAGGTAATGACGCTCAAGCAACTCAAGCGCACACACGCGTCCCTTTTGTCCGAGTTTAATAGGGCCGTGATTCGTCGCCGTAGAAATATCAAGAGGGTCATGGCCAACCAGGCGGCGGCGCGGGGTGGGTCCCATGGGCCGGTGTCGTCACGGGCCCTGTACAACGCCATTTATCGGTCGGTCATGAATAAGGTGGCCGATCCGAGGTGCGGCCGCTGGACGAAGGTCCGGGGTGTTTGGGGCGCCAACTCTTGGCGAAAATATAGATGTAAAGCATAATGACAATCCGCCAACTCCGCCTGAAGCACGCGCGTGGCCTGCGTGAACTCGACGCTTCGTATGCGCGCCGGCGCGCCGCCATCATCAAGGCCCAGAAGGCCCAGATGCGTGAGCGTCTCAGCCACAAAAGCCCCAACAACTGGAAGGTACCGCCTCGAAGCCGGGCAGCCAAGTACGCCAAGAAATGGTACGGACTTTTGTGGAAGCCGCTTTTCAGCAACCGTAAAAAAATATAAGTCTCTTATTAAATGCACGATCAGGCTATCGGCTCCCGCGCCCAGGTTTTCAACGGTACGGCCCACCACACCACGGGTGGCCTGACCAAGACGGACCTCAAGAAGAACCCCAAGACGGGTGAGATCGTCAGCAAGGCCAAGGCCTCGGCTGAGAAGAAGAACCCGTGGATCGTGGCGGTCGGCAAGGCCAAGAAGGCGCTGAAGATAAAGAAGAGTGAGATGGTCCTTGTCTCGAAGGGCACGCCCCTCTACGAGAAGGCCAAGGAGCTCATGAAGTAGATATCAGTCGTCCTCCAGGAGGGCGCGCCGCGGGATGGCCGCGGGCGGAGACCCGTACGACCCCGGGGTGGCGGCTTGGGCGGGCTCGCCCTCGGCCCATATCCGCACCTGCGTCGCGCGACACGTCAGTCCATACTTGTCGTTAAAGTGATAAGACCCTGAAATCTCCATAATACACGAGACGTCCGCCCCCTTCATACGCTCAGGCCCGTCCACTATGAGGGTCCCGTCAGCCTTGAAAAAGAGCGTACCATCATCCACCTTGAGGCGGAGAGTGCCCGCCTTGAGGTTCGAGGTAAAGGGCACGTCCGAACACAACTTCTTCTCGAGATTTTCGTACCAAGTTACGAAATCCTCGTCTGGAACGGAAACCTGAAAAGACTTGTACTCGGTATTTATGCCCCACTGACACACGCCCCTAGGCAACTGGAACTTGAGAGGGCCGCCCGCCAGTGTAAACTTGGGGCGCGACCTACCTGTTCCGGGCTCGATCTCGATGTCGTCGATGCAGACCTCGTTCCACTTTGGCATTCCTTAATTTATTTTGTCGCGCTTTTTTAAGTAATGTCACCTCCGCGCAATGCGGTGAAGGCGGCATCAGCTGCAAAGCGCAACACCAGACTTAATCAATACAATAAACAACGCGCGGCGTTTTACGCACAGTGGCGTGCGGAGAAGGAGGCGGTGGTCGCGGCGGCCGAGGCGCACCGAAAGGAGTACGAGGCTAAAAAGAAGGCCGAGGCCAACGCCAAGGCGGCGGCTGCAGCCAAGGCGGCGGCGAACGCGGCGGCCAAGGCAAGGGCGAACGCCAAGGCGGCCCACCTTCGCGCATACGTCGCATCCATGCAGAAGCCACCGCGCGCCGAAGTAAGGGGGCGATTCGTCGTCTATACACCCGAGCCTCTCCAGCGGAGACCCGCCGTTCGCCAAAATCGCAAGTCGGGCCCGCGGCCCAAAAGTCCGCGGCGGCGCCTCCTGGAGCGGCGCTTTGTAAGCAGCCTACAAAGCGCTATACTGAATGAACAACTAAAGAACGTAGTCGGCTCGCTCAAGGCGGAGCTGGCCACGCCCCGCAGCCCCATCAGGTACTCCAACGGTGGTTACAAGGTCAAGAAAGAGAGTCGCTTCAAGGTGTACAACTGATGACCCGTAGTTCCGTCGCCCACGCCGCCTTCACACCTGGTGTGAACGTGTAGTCACCCATGGGCCCGTACAATTCAAGAGAGTACTCTTCCTGACTCAAGTTGAATATAGTTAGTCCGTCGTCACGTAGGCTGAGATCTATGGGCCTGCGGACTATATGCGTCCCCGGTACCACAAAGTTGTGAAGAGACCGCGTATCCCTATCATAAAAGAGCCCATCGTGGCTTTGCAGCAGCCAGCCGATGTGAGCAGAGCGCCACGGGGCGAGACGCTTGGGCCCGAGCCCCAGTTCCCGCCTCGTATCTATGCTCAGATCCGCCAAGTGAAGGACCCGATGGATCCACATGAATTAATTTACGAACTTTATTTCGTCACGAATCACGAGGTGGTTGCTCAGCGTGCGCGGTCCAAATTTGAAGGACCCGTAGATCGTCATGTCGTACGGCTCCCACCCCATGTTGAACACATACAACTGGTCCGGACTTCTGAAACAAGAAAATTTTAAATTTTTTCTTTTCATGTAAAACTCGGGCAAGGGTCTGAAGTCCCAAAGTGTCTGAGTCGATTTGTCATAGACCAACTTGTTTCTAAAATTTTGAAAAAAGTTTTTAAAATTTAATTTTTTAGGATCAAGGCCGAGGTCGAGGCGGGTGTCGATGGGCAGGTCCGCCCGCGAGAGGACCGACCTGATGAGGTCGGGCCCTAGGGGCTCCATGACCCCTTAGTCAAGACAGTGTTTATTTGTGCACTTGTAAAACTGGGTCCGGTTCACGAAGTTCCCCTTGGCGTTTTCCAGTGCAACGACCGTCATGCGTTTTTTGGGAAACTTCCGCCCGTACCCGTGGGGGTGGGCAGGGTCGAGCGGTATCCACGCGCGGCGCCACGGGTGCCACGCCTCGACCCACAGGGCGTCGGCACCGTGCCAGTACCCGAGGAGCAACCGGGCCCTGACCCCCTTGCGCTTGAGGATCGTCAAGAGCCCCTGTGCAAACTCGCCCCCTCGGCCGTAGCCATACTTGAAAAAAATATTCATGGAAAAAAATCTTTTAAATTCTTTTTTGACTCCACCCGGACAGGTGTAGGTCTCGACCGACCCGGACCTTTTGGGTCGCCGGGCGAACACCCCCTGCGCGCACTTGACCGGGTGGTAAAACCAAAATTTTTTAAAAAAGTTTTTC
>Ga0102861_1000308_pt1 | contig 11569 bp, 10 predicted proteins | sample Colrivmeta1449B3_FD_78182 | JGI IMG/M metagenome (GOLD analysis project Ga0102861, IMG submission 78182) | Estuarine microbial communities from the Columbia River estuary - metaG 1449B-3 | ecosystem: Environmental > Aquatic > Marine > Intertidal zone > Estuary | place: USA: Columbia River... | reverse complement strand
GTGTTCGCACTCTTCAAGGTCGGGTAGCTCAGTAGGCAGAGCATGCGCCTGAAAAGCGCAGGGTCACCGGATCGACGCCGGTCCCGACCACAATTTAAATAATCATCTTGAAAATTAAGTGCCCGCGCACAAACGCTGGTTGCAGCATCAAGATCTGCAATGGAGTGTAACAGTATTACTACGATCACTGGGACATTGACAAAGTCGTATATTTAAATTCATTGGTAAACACGACCAAACTTGCGTCATCAACGATAGTTTCGTGACATGAACACCATTTTGCGTCGTCGCGAGTGGGCAACAATGAGTCAAGCGGATCGGCGTTCACTCACTGAGCGCTCACTGACCGATGTTGTCTCACCGACTTTGCGCAATGAAATCATCTCGTTGCTCGACGATGTACGTGATCGTGGCGACGATGCGGTATGTGAAGCGACACGACAGTTTGATCGCACATCACTTACACCCGAACGACTCCGCATTAACGACGATGAAATCAGATCCGCAAAAGTAAGCACTGAATTGCACACTGCATTGGTGGATGCGATTGATCATGTGCGCCGCTTTAATGAGGCTTTGCGATTAAGGCTGACAGATTGGTCAATCGAAATCGAACCTGGTGCACGCGTCGGAGAAAAACTCACACCGATTACTTCAGTTGGACTATTTATTCCAAGTGGCAAGGCGAGCTATCCATCGGTTGCATACCAACTTGCTGTTCCCGCAGTCGTTGCAGGTGTAGCGCGTATTGCAGTAATGGTGCCGCCATTACCTGACGGGTCTGGGAATGTCGACCCAGCTGTGCTTGTTGTGTGCCGACTGCTCGGAATTGGGGAGGTGTATCGCGCGAACGGACCAGCCGGTATCGCAGCACTTGGCTTTGGTACGCAAACAATTGCTCCCGTACGCAAAATAGTTGGACCTGGCAGCCCGGCAGTAACAGCTGCTCAAGTAGAAATGCAAAGACATGGTGTGGCAACGATGATGGTGCTTGGCCCGACGGAAAGCATGATGATCGCCGACCACACCACTGACGCTTACCGTGCCGCACTTGATTTACTGATTGAAGCTGAACACGGTATGGATTCAACGGTCGTTCTCGTCTCCACCGATCGCAAGATTGTTGATGCGATCGACATTGAACTCGACCAGCTACTTAAACAGATGCCCACCGAGCGTGCGTCAGCAGCCCGCTCAGCACTCGGTGTCAATGGTGGTGCGGTGATCGTAACAACACTGGCAGAAAGCTGTGATGTCGTTAACGCTTTCGCACCTGAACATTTACAAATTGCAATTGAGCACTCCCGAGCCGATGAATTGGTTGCGAGGATCAACAATGCAGGGGAAATTCTGATCGGCCAAGACGCGCCGTTTTCAGCAGCAAACTTTGTGCTGGGTTGTCCGGCGTCTCTACCAACGAATGGCTTCGCCGCTGTCTCTTCTGGCATCACGGTGGCTGCCTTTATGAAAACCACTGCAATCGCTTCAGTTTCCAATGCTGCACTGCGACGAATGAGTTCAACGATCACGTGCATAGCTGATCACGAAGGTTTCCCAGCACACGGCAATGCGTTACGAAAACGTTTCGACTAAATTCTTCTTCAAATTCTTTAACCAACTCGATGCGCTGATGTGGCGAGCACTTCAATCCAGCGATTTGACGATCGCATCAAATACGTATCACATCAAAATTTTGACTGAGCCTTATTGCCGAGGCAAAATTCTTGCACAAGTTCGCGGACAAAATGAACACAACGTTCAAGTTGATGTTCTGACACTGATTCGTTGGGCCGATGTGCATCTGCGATATCGCCTGGACCACAAATCATGATCGGAGCATCAAGAACACTCGCGAGTAGTCCCCCTTCTGTACCATACCCGAGAGCCGTCGACTTACCGGCGTCAGCGATTTGAACAGCACGGGTAAAAGCAGAAGCCAATACATCGGTTGTGAGAGCGGGATATCTTGACAAAAGTTCGCAGACCGCGGTGCCACCTACAACTCGAAGGCGGGCATCAACATGATCAAGCGCAGAAAAAAATGGGGCAAGCACTTCGGCGGGATCATTGTCAACGTCATGGCGCACCTCGAAATCAACGATGCAGACTCCAGCAATAACATTCGGCGCAGTCCCGCCATGAACGGTGCCGCAGTTGATCGAATACGGCGGAACATCAGCATCGGGACCCATTGGTGCTGACGCTTGGACTTGCGAAAGCGCACAGATTAATTCAGCGGCAACAGCAATAGCGCTCGGAGAAATTGCAGCCCGGCTTGAGTGCGCTTCAGGCGTTGTCACAGTGAGGCGATGCAACTCTTTACCGAGGTGTGAATGGCGTGGTCGCATCATCGTTGGCTCGCCGATGATGATAATTTCAGGTCGGACCATGGGGTCTGCTGCGAGAAACGGGAGTACATCACGCACGCCTTGGCAACCGATCTCCTCGTCGTATGACGCAAGCAGATGCACTGGAGCTAAAAGTTGATCAACATCAAAGTCGCTTATCGCGTGAAGCACGGCGGCAAAGAAACCCTTCATGTCGGCGGCGCCACGTGCCACGAAACAATCTCCCATACGAGTAAGAACCCAAGGATCTGAGTCCCAATTTTCGCCAGGTGGCACTACATCGGTGTGCCCCGATAACAACAACCCACCTGGCGCATCGGGTCCCAATGTGGCAATAATGTTGGCTCGATCAGTGTGCGTGCTTTTCACAGCACGCACACGACCGCCAAGGGCTTCTACCTGCGCAGATAACCAATCAAGTAACTCGAGATTGGACGTACGACTAACAGTGGGAAAGGCCACCAATTGTTGAAGCAAATTTTGAAGATGCTCCACTACAACTCGATCCCTAAGTTTTTATCCCGACGTAGTAACAGCGTTCCAAGTCGCACTAAAAACCTCGGAACTGCCGTGCTCTGATGGACTTAGACGCTTGCGCACATCGTCCGTGACAGCGATACCACCATCATTGATCAGCGCAAGGTAGTCGGTCGAGAGTAACTTAGCTGCCTCAAGGTTTGGTGTAAATCCGAGAATGAACTCTGTAATTTTGGCTCCGACATCGGCCTCAAGCATGTAATTAATGAACACGTGCGCCGTGTAGGCGTCTGGGGCATCAACTGGAATCATGAAGTTGTCTTGCCACATGATGCCACCCTCGTCTGGAATAACAAACTTGACGTCGGGATTATCAAGCCGAGCTATTCCGGCTGCGAAGCCCCATGACTCAGCAATTACCACTTCACCGCTAGCAAGGTTGCCAATAAAGTTTGCTGAATCAAAAGCACTTATGCAATCACGGGCAGCAATCAAAAGGTCGCGTGCTTTCTCGTGTGCCACTGGGTCCAAGGATGAATAGCTGTACCCGAGATACACGAGTGCCGCTCCTACAGCTTCGTACTGGTCATCAAGTATTGACGATTTGTTGCAATGTTCGTTCTTGTCAAAGAGAGCGCTCCAACTCGTGGGCGGCGTGTCAAATGATTTCGAGTTATAAGCAATACCCGTTGTCGAATACTGGTACGGAAGTGTGTACTCGTTATCTTTGTCGTAATAAAGACCCATTTGTTTGGGGTCAAGGTTGACAGCGTTGGGGATAAGCGACATGTCAAGTTTCTGAGCGAGACCAGTTTCAATCATTTGCTCGGCTGCATAGTCAGTCGGGATTACAAGGCTGTACCCAGAATTACCCGCCTGAACTTTTGCAATCAGTTCTTGGTTTGAGGTGTAGGTGCCCATTGTCACTGCAACACCACACTCGGTTTCAAAATCAGTGAGAACTTGTGGGTCAATGTAATCGGCCCAATTATAAAAGTTGAGAGTGTCCCCAAGCTTACTTTCGTCGCCGCAACGACCCGTGGCTGGCATCTCAGCGGACTCATCAGTGACACTTGAATCATCACCGCCACATGAAGCAATTAAAAACAACGGTAAGGCGGCTGTCAAAATACTTTTTGCTAATTTAATCTTCATAGTTTGTTTCCCCTTTTGTTTTAGTCGCCATCTGAATTGACGGTTGACCTAGATCCTATAGCTTGCGCCATAAGTGCGCCACCCAGCACAATTACGGAAGACGCAAATATCAGGGTCGCAACAGCGTTGATGCTCGGGCTAATCGTTCGGCTCAACCTCTCATATATCTCAATGGGGAGGGTTGTTGACCCCGGACCTGAGACGAAAAAAGTTATAACAAAATTATCGATCGACAGCGTGAAAGCCATCAAGGCTCCTCCGAGCACCCCAGGACGAATTGCTGGCAAGGTAATCTTCCAAAATGTCTGCCAACGAGTAGCGCCTAAATCAAGTGATGCTTCAGAAATTGCCGGGTTTAGATTTCGCAGACTCGCACTCACAATGAGCGTTGCGAAAGCGGTATCGAACGCAATGTGGGCGAGCAAAATCGTTGGCCTACCAAATCGGATCGCATCAGCATTTCCGCGCCCAAGGACATCGTTAATTATTCGTAGCACCAACGAAAAAGCGGCAAGTAGCGATACTCCCGTGATTATCTCTGGGGCAACAATCGGCAGGTTGAGTACTTGCTGCGTTGCTCGTTTCCCCCGAAACCGTGATCCTTCGAGACCAAGAGCCAACATCGTGGCGAAAACTGTTGAAACAGGGGTGGCAATGAGTGCTATCCACATCGAGTTTGTGATCGCTCTCATCAACTGGCGATCTCGAGGGATTTCTTTGTACCAATCAAAAGTGAACGATTCCCACGTTGCACCAGTACGCGCAGAATTGAACGAAAAAATTACAAGTACTACAACAGGGATATACAGAATCGCGAGAGTCAGCACGCTAGATGTGCCAAGTGACAAGCCCGAGACCGCACGACGAGTCCGTGCCGAACTCATTAGTTCGTTTCCTCATCGAATCGAACACTCCACCATGTTCCAATGAGACTAAACACGACAAGAAAAACTGAAATGGCTGAGCCGAGCGGCCAATTCTGCGACTCATTAAATTGATTCTCAATAACGTTTGCGATCATGTTGGCTTTCCCTCCCCCGAGCAAAGTAGGAACGAGATACTGACTCACTGAGAGAACGAACACGAGCATGCAGCCCGCGATGACTCCTGCCCGTACAAGAGGAACAAATACTGTGAAAAAAACCTGAAAAGGGTTGGCACCGAGGTCTCTTGCAGCATTAATCACATTACGGTCGGCTCTTTCGATCGCTGCATAAAGTGGTAATACCATAAATGGTAGAGCCGTATAAACAAGACCAGCAAAGACGATGCCGGGTGTATTGAGAAAGACACGGCGCTCAAGCCCAAGAGCCTCAAGCCAGCCGTTGACAGGCCCCCCGTTTGCTAGCAAAAAACGAACAGCGTAAATACGCACGAGCATTGAAGTCCAAAATGGAATTACTACTGCCACAAGTAGCGCGTTCTTTGCAAGGGTGCTCCGACGACCGGCGATAAACGTCGCTAATGGTAAGGAGAGCGCCAGCGTCACAAGCGTGGCAAGTGCTGCCCACCAAGAGGATCGCACCAGCAAAGTGACGTAACCGTTGTAAGTGCTCGCCCGGGGATCGGGGCGCAAAAGCTCGCGATAGGCGTCTAGTGATGGCACCCATTGCACGCTTCCCGCACGACCCGACTCAAGAAATGAGTACGCGAGTATCAGTACCAAAGGCAATAGATATAGCGCAACGACCAGAACTACCGCAGGAGCACGCAACCCAAACAGCCGTCTCTGCTCACGATGCTCAACGGTGTTCATCACTGCACAAGAACCTGGGCTGCCTCCGCATCCCACCCAAGCCGAATTGGGTCGCCCGGCTTTAGCTCGCCGAACGGGTGGCCCCTATCAATATTAAGACGCAGGACATTTAAATGTTGGTCGGTCCCGTTGAGTCGCACAAGAGCACTGACCATGTCCCCGAGATAGGTTAATTCAAGAATTACGCCTGCTGGCCCCGATCCTTGCTGCAAGAGTTGGATACGTTGAGGTCGCACACTAACCGTCACATCAGCTCCAGTGGCCAAGCCTGTTGCGCTTATCGCTGACAATTCACCATCGCCTATTTTCAATGTAACTTTTGATCCATCAACTTGAGCGACCACAGCGTTCATGAGGTTGGCGTCGCCGATAAAACTCGCGACATATCGAGTTGCCGGACGCTCGTAAAGCACCTCGGGTTTGTCTAGTTGGAGAATCTTGCCCTCGTGCATAACTGCAACGCGGTCACTCATCGTCAGGGCCTCACCCTGGTCGTGAGTGACATAAACAAAAGTGATACCAAGTCGTTGATGCAATCGCTTTAACTCAAGGCGCATCGCTTGGCGGAGCTTAAGATCTAAAGCGCTTAGCGGTTCGTCAAGAAGCAACACATTCGGCCGTGCAACAATTGCTCGCGCTAACGCGACTCGCTGCTGCTGTCCACCCGAAAGTTGACGAGGTGTGTGATCGGCATAGTCAGTCATTTGCACCATCTCCAATGCCTCGCTCACCTGATTGGCAATTTTGGAACGGTCAACACGTCGCAACTTAAGCGCGTAGGCAATATTTGCCGCCACGTTGAGGTGCGGAAATAGTGCATAACTTTGAAAGACGGTGTTGACCGAGCGCTTGTGCGGGGGTAGATCAGTAATGTCAATTTCGTTAAGCCAAACTCTGCCCTCGCTGGGCTGTTCAAGCCCAGCGATCATTCGGAGCGTGGTTGACTTGCCACATCCCGACGGCCCAAGCAACGACAAAAACTCTCCGTCCTCAACCTGCAAGTCAAGAGCATCAACCACAGTTTTGGCACCAAATCGTTTTGTGACACCACGGATGTCAATCTGACCAGCCACACGATCCCCATTTGCTCGACAGCTAACTATAAGAAAATTTCTAACCATATCTTAATCAAAAGTGCGCAATTAAACTCCTCGCGGCAGAACTCAAAGTCATTCACTTGACTAAAAATCGTCTTTGTGGTCTAGCATTTATCACATGCGCGATCCACGCTTCGACATCTTGTTTGAGAAGGTCCGGATCGGCCCGGTGACGGCGCGTAATCGTTTCTTTCAAGTGCCCCAGTGCAGCGGCATGGGTTACCGCGACCCTTCATCACACGCCGAAATGAGGGCAACCAAAGCCGAAGGTGGATGGGCGGTCGTGTGCACTGAGCAAGCTGAAATTCACCACACGTCCGAGATCACGCCATTTATTGAACAAAGAATATGGGATGATGTCGATTTGCCAGCGCTTGAACTTACTACGTCACGAGTCCATGCCCATGGCGCGCTCGCAGCGATTGAACTTTGTTACAACGGTATGAATGGTCCCAACTTTTTCAGCCGCGTTGCGCCAATGGGCCCTGGACACCTTCCTGTCGCTTCCTTTTCTTATGATCCCGTGCAGGCGCGCGCGATGACATTAAGTGACATTGCCGATCTGCGCCGTTGGCATCGCCGTGCAGTACGCCGCGCAGTAGACGTCGGTTTTGACATTATCTATGTTTACGCGGGTCACGCGCTTGGTGGCATCCACCACTTTCTCTCTGCGCGATATAACCAACGCATCGATGAATACGGCGGTTCACTCACCAACCGCACACGCCTATTGCGCGAAATTCTGAATGACGCGCTTGAAGAAGCAAATGGTCGCGCCGCAATCGGATGTCGCATAAGTGTCGCTGAGCTCGGTGTCGAAGACGGACTTCGTCGCGAGGACATTGCTGAGGTGGTGGGGATGCTCGGCGATGTGCCGGACATCTGGGACTTTGTTATGGGCAGTTGGGAAGACGACAGCATCACATCTCGCTTTGGTCCTGAAGGTCATCAGGAACAATATGTCCGAGGCCTCAAGCAACTCACATCCAAACCAGTGGTGGGTGTTGGCCGTTTCACTTCACCCGAAACGATGTTGCGGATGGTCAACGAGGGTGTCCTTGACTTCATCGGCGCAGCGCGACCTTCAATCGCTGATCCATTCCTGCCACTCAAAATTGATGAAGGGCGAATGGACGAAATTCGCGAGTGCATTGGATGCAACATTTGTGTCTCGGGTGATTTCACAATGAGCCCGATCCGCTGTACGCAAAACCCAAGCATGGGTGAGGAGTGGCGTCGCGGCTGGCATCCCGAACGGATTCGACCACGTCATGCCGTTGAACGAGTTCTCGTTGTGGGTGCTGGCCCAGCAGGACTCGAAGCAGCAATGTCGGCTGGTCGGCGTGGCTACGAAGTTGTTCTCGTTGAGGCGACACGAGATCTTGGCGGTCGCGTTGCTACCGAGGCGAGGTTGCCCGGCCTCGGTGCATGGATTCGTGTTGTCGACTATCGCGTTGGCCAAATAGATCGACTTTCAAATGTAGAAATTTTCCGCGAAAGCAAGATGACCGCTGACGAAATACTCACCTACGGTTTCCAACACGTTGCGATAGCCACTGGTTCACATTGGCGTGCCGACGGTGCAGGCCGTTGGCATACTCGCGGGATCCCTCTTTCATCGGAGCTGCCTATTTTCACGCCAGACGATATCTTGCGTGGCAAAAAACCAAATGCGGGTCGAGTTGTGCTCTTTGATGATGATCACTATTACATGGGTGGTGTGATCGCTGAACTTCTCGTGAAAGCCGGGTGTGATGTCACATTTGTAACTCCAAGTCCAACAGTCTCATCGTGGACAGAAAATACTCTTGAGCTTGATCGAGTACAGCAACGGATTCGCACGCTTGGTATAAATTTGCGACTATCGGAGACCTTGCTGCGAACCGAGGGCCGTTGTGCAATAGTCGCTTGTCGTCACACTGGACGCGAGTTTTCTGTTGAGACAGATGCACTCGTACTAGTGACTGCGCGATTACCTCACGAGTCACTTGCGCTTGAGTTAATCGAGAGAAAAAAAGAGTGGTCCGACGCTGGCTTGCTCACTGCAACTGCAATCGGAGATGCACTCGCACCATCAACGATTGCTGCTGCGGTTTGGGATGGACGACGCTTCGCCGAAGATCTCGGTGTTACGCGCAATATTGACGACACTCCATTCAAACGCGAGGTCGTATTTATCGAGCACGAACTCGCAAAACTGCAAGAACCGCGACGAGTAAAATAAAATGAACAAAAATTCTGAAATTCTTGAAGAGTCAGATGTAGTCGTGGTCGGTGGTGGCCAAGCAGGGCTCGCGATGAGCGAACACCTTAACCAACTTTCTATACCTCACGTCGTTCTCGAGCGACACCGCATCGCAGAACGATGGCGCACAGAGCGTTGGGATTCTTTGGTCGCTAACGGTCCAGCATGGCACGACCGTTTTCCGACAATGGAATTCAACTGCGCCCCCGAAGCATTTCCGAGTAAAGACGAGATCACAAAATACTTTGAAGATTATTCAAAAAAAATTAATGCCCCGATACGAACCGGGGTTGATGTTAAGCAGGTCTCACGACGCAAAGGCACGCATGGATTTCTCGTTGAAACCTCTGCAGGGTCGATCAATGCGCGATATGTCATCGCGGCTACTGGACCATTCCAGCGACCAATCATCCCCAATCTGGTACCAGCCGATACTGACGTCCTTCAAATGCACTCAAGTGCCTACCGCAACCCCAGCGAGTTACCAGCCGGGGCGATCCTTGTTGTGGGCGCGGGCTCTTCTGGATCTCAGATTGCAGACGACCTAGCAAATGCCGGACGAAATGTATATCTATCGGTTGGGGCTCACGGTCGACCACCACGTCGATATCGCGACAGAGATTTTGTCTGGTGGCTGGGCGTTCTCAACAAGTGGGATCTTGAAGTCACTCCCGGGGCTTCGCATGTCACCATTGCAGTAAGTGGTGTTAACGGCGGACACACGGTTGATTTCCGTCAACTCACAACTCGCGGTGTCACACTTGTTGGCTCGACTGAATCGTTCGCCAACGGGGCCGTAACTTTCAAAATGGATCTTGCTAAACATCTCGCCGCAGGCGATGCCGACTATCTCGGACTGCTTGACGAAGCCGATGCTTATGTTGCATCACAGGGACTTGATCTACCAGAAGACCCAGGTGCCCGCATAATAAGTCCCGACCCAGAATGCGTCACAAAACAAATCAGCAATCTCGACATTTTGCGCGAGGGAATCAGCACGATTATCTGGTCCACAGGTTATGAGCGTGACTTCGGATGGCTAAAAGTACGAGCCGTCGATGAACAAGGACGCCCTGTTCATAAACGTGGCATCTCAGCCGAACCTGGTGTCTATTTTCTGGGCCTACCATGGCAAACTCGACGTGGCTCATCGTTCATTTGGGGAGTTTGGCACGACGCAAAATACGTGGCCGATCACATCGCAAAACAACGTGCTTACGCGTCGTATTCTAAGAGATAAGACACTCATCGTTTAAGGAAGAAACAATGGCACATTTGCGGATTCGACCTTTCAACACCAAGGTAACCTATCCAGAACAACGATTGGACAACGACCTTAGTCAAGCGGTCGTTGCGCGTGGCACTTTCATCTTCCTTCGTGGTCAAACACCACAAGATCTCGACACCGCAGATGACATCATGAGCAATGACCCTGTTGAGCAAACACACAAGGTGATGCAAAACATTCGTCAACTGCTGGGCGAAGCTGGTAGCTCGATGGACGATCTATGCAAATTAGTTGTGTACCTTACCGATATCCGCCATCGCGAGGCTGTCTATCGCACGATGGGTTCGTACTTTAAAGGAGTGCACCCGGTCTGCACTGGGCTCGTTGTGACTGCACTCGCCAGACCTAACTGGCTCGTGGAAATTGACGCCACCGCTGTCATCCCCGACTAAAACAAAATGACATTCTCCATAGTCGCCCGCTGCGCGACGTCGGGTCAATTTGGTGTCGCGATTTCTTCATCATCGCCTGCAGTAGCCGCCCGTTGTGCTCATGCGCGCGCTGGCATCGGGGCGGTAACAACACAAAACATAACCAACCCTGCGCTCGGACCTGTCATGCTTGAGGAACTTGCTGCAGGACACGACGCAGTCATTGCGATATCGACGGCAATTAAAGTCGACGGATTCGGCGAGCATCGCCAACTTCTTGCGATAGACAAACACGGGACAACAGCTGCTCACTCAGGTACACATGTCCTCGGCTTATGGAACACATCACATGGAATTGACTGTGTAGCTGGGGGAAATCTTTTAGCGACATCAGAGATACCAGATGCGATGGTCGCAGCGTTCGAAGCAGCCACAGGCTCACTCGGTGACCGTCTCTTGGAAAGCATGCTTGCTGCCCTTAATTTGGGTGGCGAAATGGGGCCTTTACGCTCAGCAGGTTTACTGATTGTGCATGAGCAGTCTTGGCCATACGCAGACCTTCGGGTCGATTGGGTTGATGACTCGCGGCCGATTGAAGCGCTTACTCGTGCTTGGGAGATTTACTCACCCCAAGCCGACCAATATGTCACGCGAGCATTGAGACCTACCGACGCCCCATCATTTGGCGTGCCAGGGAACTTGTAACTAAATGCGCCTGAAAAGCGCAGGGTCACCGGATCGACGCCGGTCCCGACCACAATTTAATTACTCTTAATTTGATGTTCACTTCAACTGACGACGCTGTAGATCCAACGCGTCAGTTTTTTAGGCG
>Ga0102861_1000297_pt1 | contig 11931 bp, 11 predicted proteins | sample Colrivmeta1449B3_FD_78182 | JGI IMG/M metagenome (GOLD analysis project Ga0102861, IMG submission 78182) | Estuarine microbial communities from the Columbia River estuary - metaG 1449B-3 | ecosystem: Environmental > Aquatic > Marine > Intertidal zone > Estuary | place: USA: Columbia River... | reverse complement strand
TGCCGCTGTTGGTTTTTATTGGCAAGCTGTCGTGGTTGTCTCCTGTGGTGAATATTTTTGCTGTCCCATGGGTATCCTTTATTACGGTGCCGCTGGCGCTGCTAGGTTGTCTGCTGTTGTTGGTATCCAGCGATTGGGCGAGCGCGGCGTGGCGCGTTGCCGAGTGGTCGGTAGATCAGTTGTGGCAGGTGCTTGGTTTTTTTCCAGCGGATAGTGGGTTTGTGTCGCTGCCACTGGGCACATCTATAGCGACGCTGGCCGCGGTTCTTTTTGCGGTAATTACGCTGCTTTTGCCAAAAGGCGTTCCACTTCGCTGGCTTGGGCTGTTGCCGTTGGGGTTACAGGCGGCCTTTGCCGCCCCAGAGCCGCCGCTGCGTGTCGTTGTGCTCGATGTGGGGCAGGGGCTTGCGGTAGTGGTGGAAACACCCAACCACAGTGCGGTTTACGACACGGGCAGTGAGTTCAGCGATCGTTTTAGTGCGGGGGATGGCATTATTGCACCATACCTCTGGTCGAGGGGGCGAGCGAAGATTGATGCGACCATTGTGAGCCACGAGGATGGCGATCATGCAGGGGGATTTGCGTCTCTGCAACAGTCGATTGCCAGTCGTCAGCTGATGACGGGACCGGCGGTTAATTTCGCGCCGGAAGTTGTTGGTGATTCGCTGGTAAGGCATTGCCGCAGCGGCCAATCCTGGCGTTGGGATGCCGTTGAGTTTTCGATATTAAGCCCTCCTGATAAAGAAACAGTGGAGATCGAGTCGGGCAATAATAGTTCTTGTGTAGTGCAGATTCGCTGGCGCGATGTGACGGTGTTGTTGCCTGGCGATATTGAGCGGCGGGGCGAAATACTGCTTGCCACCCACGACGGTCTGAGCAGCGCGCCTATCGACCTTCTTGTGGCACCGCACCATGGCAGTAAAACGTCATCGACGGCGGGGTTTGTTCATCGGTTGGCACCAGAGCACGCGGTGTTTTCGGCTGGCTATAAACATCAGTTTGGCCATCCCCATGCTACCGTGGTTGACCGCTATCGTGCGGCAGGCACAACTTTATGGCGCACGGCGGAGCAGGGTGCGGTTGTATTTACCTGGTCGGCGGCGGGTGAACTGTCTGTCGAAACCGCCCGAGAGCATCGCCGATGGTGGCGTTAGGGGCGCATTTTCAGATTTTGCCGCGCCGATGTTTGTGCTAAGGTTAGGCGCAGGTTAATGGACTCGTTGGAATACTCTGTGTATCAAATTTTTCTGTCTGGTGGCTGGCTGATGTGGCCACTTCTGATTTGCTCGATCGTGGTGGTGGCCATATCCATAGAGCGGTTTATTACACTCAACGCTGACAGGATTATACCGAGCGGATTGCTGGCTAGAGTTTGGCAGCAGCTACGCAACAAAGAGCTATCCGGCGAGCGGTTAAAAGAGCTGCGCGACTCCTCTCCGCTGGGCTATATTCTGGCGGCGGGCATCAGTAATTCAGGCCACGGCCGCGATATTATGAAGGACAGTATCGAAGAGGCCGCCGGTCAAGTGGTGCATCAACTCGAGCGCTTTATCGCGATTCTTAGCACCATAGCCAATATGGCGCCGCTGATTGGTCTGTTGGGTACCGTATTTGGCATGATTCAAGTGTTTGCCGATATTGTGCTCTATGGAACGGGGAATGCCGCTCAGCTCGCGGGAGGTATCTCACAAGCACTCATTACCACTGCTGCGGGCCTGACTATCGCGATCCCCGCCATGATTTCCCATCGTTACTTCGAGCGCCGAGTTGAGTCACTTGTGGTTGAGCTAGAGGGGCAGGCGACGAAGCTTGTCGATGCAATGCACAGCGACTCGATGCGTCAGTCCTAAGACAATGCAGCTGCTACCCGCGTTACTTAACCGTACTGTGATTAGACGCACTGTGATTAGACGTACTGTGATTAGACGTACTGTGATTAATACGCCAGCCGAGCAGCCGCTGTGAAGTTTCGTCGCAGCCGCAAGCCTGATTCAGGCATTAATCTCACGCCGCTAATTGACGTGGTTTTTTTGCTGCTGATCTTTTTTATGGTGACCACGACGTTTACCCAAGAGACGCGGTTGCTTATCTCTCTGCCTGAAGCCGGCGGAGAAACGGTTGATGCAGAGCCGGAGAGCCTAGAGCTGACGATCGACAAAGAGGGTAATTACGCACTAAATGGGCAAAGCTTGATTAATCGGGATATTAAAACGATTATGGCGGCGCTCAAGGATGCGTCGGCGGGCAACAGGGATTTACCTGTGGTTATTACAGCGGACGCTGAGTCATCTCATCAAGCGGTTGTCACGGCGATGGATGCAGCGGGAAAGTTAGGATTTAATCAGTTGCAAATAGCGACTCAACAGCCAAATGAGCCATAACATGCCAACCCTTAAACCCGCGATCAGTGGTGTAGCAACTTATCTGCGACTTCTAAAATATGTCCGGCGTTATTGGGCTGCGTTTCTCGTCAGTATTTTGGGTTTGGTTTTGCACTCGATGGCGGAAGTTGCCTTTGTTGATTTGCTGGGTTTTATCACCGATACGGTTGGTAATCTAACCGGTTCTGGCGCTGGTGATAACGCTGCGATGAGTTTGCCTAAAACTGGTATTACGGCGGCACTGGCGTCTACTTTTATGGGCGATCTCATGGTTGAGCGCGCGTGGCTGGTGATCCCCATTTTCTTAATCGGGGTCAGTTTTATGCGTGGCATTGGCTATTTAATTGGCAGTTACGGGCTGGCCTATGTGTCAAATTACCTCGTGCACGCCCTGCGCCTCGACATCCTCGATAAGTATCTATTTTTACCGTTTAACTTCTTTGACCAAGCGATGTCAGGACGCCTTGTGTCGACGGTTACATTCAACGTGCAGCAGGTCACTCAAGCATGTACCAAGGCGCTTAAAACCTTGTTGCAGCAGGGCAGTTTGGTTCTTGGGTTGCTTGGCTATCTGGTCTATGTGAACTGGAAGCTCACGCTGTTTTTTATCGCTGTGATGCCAATTATTGGGTTTTTGGTGTCCACGGTGAGCAAGCGGTTCCGCCTAATTAGCACGCGTATCCAGTCCGCCATGGGGGATGTCGCTCACGTGACTCAAGAGGTGGTCAATGGCTATCAAGAGGTGCGCATGTTTGGCGGGTTGGCCAACGAGCGCGCGCGCATGGAATTGGCGAGTCACAGCAACCGCAGACAGAATATGAAGATGGCCCTGACAGAGGGTATCAGCAACCCGCTGGTCATGATGTTGGTGTCAATCGCCTTTGCCGCTATCACCGGTTTTATGCTGAGCCCTTCGATTCTTGAAACCATGAGCACTGGAAGCTTTATCACCTTTTTGGTGGCGTCTGGCATGTTGGTCAAGCCGATTCGCCAGTTGACCGAGATCAACAGCGATATTCAAAAAGGCATTGCCGCCGCTGCGTCGATCTTTGAGATTTTGGATGCCGAGCAGGAGAAAGATACGGGCAGCGTTGCTTTGCCGTCCGTGCAGGGGCGCTTTGATTTCGAGAATATCAATTTTCACTATGAGTCCAGTGAGCGACCGGTGTTGACCAATATTAATTTCACCGTCAATCCTGGGGAGACCGTGGCGCTGGTAGGATCTTCGGGCAGCGGCAAGACTACGCTGGTGAGTTTAATTCCGCGTTTCTATAATCACAGCGAAGGTAAGATTTTACTCGATGGTGTCGACGTCAATGACTTCACTCTGGAAAATCTGCGCAGCCATATCGCCCAGGTCAGTCAAAATGTCACCTTATTTAATGGCACCGTGCGCAGCAATATTGCCTACGGCGAGCTATCTGCCTGTACTCTCGAGGAGGTCCAAGCAGCGGCCAAGGTCGCCCATGCCCACGAGTTTATTGAGCAGTTGGCAGAGGGTTATGACACCCCAGTCGGCGATGATGGCGTGATGCTTTCCGGTGGCCAGCGGCAGCGCATTGCGATAGCGCGGGCTGTGCTAAAGAATGCTCCGATATTGATTCTCGACGAAGCCACGTCGGCCCTAGATACCGATTCTGAGCGCCATATTCAGGCGGCATTAGAGGTGCTGATGAAAAACCGAACCACATTTGTGATCGCTCACCGCCTCAGCACCATTGAAAAGGCCAGCCGAATTCTAGTGATGGAGAATGGCTGTATTGTCGAGCAGGGCAGTCATCACGAGCTGCTGGCGATGGACGGTCGTTACGCTCAGTTGCATCGCAATCAGTTTAGTGAAACCTAGGTCGCTACAGCGTGACTTTCGAGCAGACAATGACACGAATATGGCAGACAAAAAGTCGCTGGTTGTTGCCGCTTCTTGTTCTCTCCTGTGTGTTTTCAATAGTTGCGGCGGTGCGTCGGCACTTTCTGCAGCGAAAATACCAGGGGCGTCCGTACCGTTCGCCCGTGGTGGTGGTTGGTAATATCACCGTCGGTGGCAGCGGTAAAACCCCCTTAATTGTGGCGCTGGTCAATTGTCTGCGCACGCAGGGGTTCGTGCCCGGCGTTGTCAGCCGCGGATATGGCGGCCAAGCAGGCAGCTTTCCTCTTGAAGTGGCGTCCGATACCCCCGCAAGTTTGTGTGGCGATGAGCCTCTACTGATTGCCAGTTTGACTGGCTGTCCTGTGGTGGTCTGTGCCAATCGCAGTCTCGCGGTGACCCATCTGTTGAGCAATTTTAATTGTGATGTGGTGTTGAGTGATGATGGTTTACAGCACTATGCCATGCATCGCGACATTGAGCTGATCGTCATTGATGGGCAGCGTGGGCTGGGCAATGGTTATCGGCTGCCTGCTGGGCCATTGCGCGAAGGTGTGCAGCGGCTAAATGAGACTGATTTTGTGTTGGTAAACGGTGCATTGGAACACCCCAGTTTAGCGGTATTGGGCGACGATGCGGGCCACAGCATGGTGATTGCCCCCTGCCATGTCCGGCAGTTGTGCAATGGTCTGATTTATAGCATTGAGGCGTGGATTGAACAGTTCGCTGGGGCAGAGCGGCACGTGCATGCGGTCGCGGCAATTGGCAATCCACAGCGCTTTGCCGATACCTTGAGCGCTCTTGACCTAACTGTTACTTTGCACGCCTATGACGATCATCAACCCCTTGGTACCAGCAACTTTATGTTTGACGACGATTTCCCTGTGCTGATCACTGCGAAAGACGCGATTAAGTTTTCCCGCGGTGGTGCTGGATTGATGCCAGAGAATGTCTGGATACTAGACATCGAGGCGCAAGTTGAGACCGCCTTTATCGATAAATTAGTGGCCGAGCTGCAGACATTGCAACTCGCCGCATCACAGCGAGCCTAAGCAGCCTTATGGACTTTATTGCAATAATTCCGGCGCGCTACGCGTCAACACGACTACCGGCCAAGCCGCTGCGCGATATCGTTGGCAAGACAATGATTCAGCGGGTGTGGGAGCAGGCCTGTAAAAGTCGCGCCAGCAGGGTGGTGGTGGCGACGGATGATCCGCGTATTGAAGCGGTCGTGCGCGAGTTTGGCGGTGAGGTCTGTATGACCAAAGCCTACCATGTCTCCGGCACCGATAGACTGCAAGAGGTGGCTTCCAAACTGGGTTTGAGCGCTGATCACATTGTCGTTAATGTTCAGGGTGATGAGCCTCTAATTCCGCCAGCCGTGATCAACCAGGTCGCAGATAATCTAGCGAACAGTCCCGAAGCGGGTGTGGCGACGCTATTTGAGAGAATTACCCGCGCAGAAGATTTACACAACCCCAATGTGGTCAAGTTGGTTGCCAATCAGCAGCAGCTGGCACTCTATTTCAGCCGCGCACCGATACCGTGGGACCGTGATAATTTCGCTCTTTCTCTCACAGAGCTTCCCGCTGACACTGCATTTTGCCGCCATATTGGCATTTACGCCTACCGCACCGCGCAGCTCAAGCACTTTGTTCGCTGGCCGGTTGCGCCGCTGGAGGCGATTGAAAAGCTCGAGCAACTGCGCTTTATGTGGAATAACGTAGCCATTCATGTGGCAGAAGCACTTGAGCCGGTCCCTGGCGGAGTAGATACGGAAAGTGATCTTCAGGCGGTTATAGATTTTATAAAAAATCAATAAAATACATAAAAACAATTAGTTAAATAATTTACCTCTAAATTACATTAGATGTTTCAAGGTTCAATCAATGAAGAAAAAGACCGCTGTTCTGTTTGTCTGTCTCGGCAATATCTGTCGCTCACCAACGGCGCACGGCGTGTTTGAGACGCTGGTTCACCGCGCCCGTCTGGCCAGCGCGATTGACGTCGACTCGGCGGGAACGGGCGACTGGCATATCGGTCACGCGCCGGACAAACGCACGACGCAGGTTGCTCTGACGAAGGGTTATGATCTCAGTCATCTGCGCGCGCGACTGGTCACACCGGCAGACTTCGATAGTTATGACTACGTGGTCGCCATGGATCGTGCTAATTTACGCGACCTCGAGGCGATGCGCCCCGCGAGTTTTCAAGGGTTTCTCGGATTGTTTCTCGATTTTTCAACCCAGCGGACGCTAAGTGAAGTGCCAGATCCCTATTACGGCGGTGACGCAGGTTTTGAGCAGGTGTTTAACCTTGTTGAAGATGCCTCAGCAGGGTTGTTAGCGCATATTTGCCAGCAACACGGCTTGGTGGCATGCCATTGACTCTGACTATCGAAAAAAATGTCCCGCTGCAGCCCTATAACTCGCTGTCCCTGCCTGCGCAGGCCGAGTTTTTCTGCGCTGTAGGCAGTCTCGAGGATCTCGGCGAGGCCTTAAACTTTGCGAAAAAAGGGCAGCTGAACGTCACGCCGCTGGGCGGTGGCAGTAATGTTGTGCTCTCTGGGGATATTGCTGGGTTAGTTATTCAGCTCAACTTGCTTGGCATGTCCTATGCCATTGAGGGCGCTGCGGTACAGGTGACCTTCGCGGCAGGCGAAAACTGGCACCGCACCGTGATAACGACCCTGCAGAAGGGTTGGTTTGGCATGGAGAACCTCTCGTTAATCCCCGGCAACATGGGCGCAGCACCTATTCAGAATATTGGCGCCTACGGGGTTGAGTTGGCAGATCTTTTTCACTCTTTGCGGGCTATGGAAGTGGCCACGGGCAAGGTTGTAACCTTCACGAAAGCCCAGTGCCAGTTTGGTTATCGCGACAGCCTATTTAAAACCCAGTGTCGCGACCAGTATATTATTCTCGATGTTACCCTGAGCCTAACCACCGAGCCGCAGGTGAATCTGAGCTATCCCGCCCTGCGCAGCGCAGCTGAAGGGCACGCAAACTATCCCAATTTAACAGCGATCGATGTCAGCGAACTCGTGATGGCTATTCGCCGCGACAAGCTGCCCGATCCTTTAAATCTGCCAAATGCAGGCAGTTTCTTTAAAAATCCTGTCGTCAGCGCCGCGCGCGCGGCGGATCTGTTGCTGCGCTATCCAGACATGCCGCACTTTGCGCAGGCGCTTTCGCAGGTAAAAATACCCGCCGCTTGGTTAATTGATCAGTGCGGATTTAAGGGCGCAATACGGGGCGCTGTGGGTGTTCATTCCCAGCAGGCATTGGTCTTGGTCAATTTCGGGGGCGGTACGGGTCAGCAGTTATTAGGGCTGGCAGACGAGATCTCTACTGCGGTAGCGGAGCGCTTTGCCATCGCACTGGAGTTAGAGCCGCGCGTCTACGGTCCGTGTTAATGGGGCTTTTTGAGGAACAGACCTTTGCTTTGCCTCTCTGCGAGGGACGTCAAGGGGAGATTCGCTTTTGGCCGAACTGGCTGAGCTCTGCGGGTGCTGATAGCTTGCTGTCTCAGGCGATCGACAATGTGCCCTGGCGTCAAGACACTATTCACATCGCAGGCAAGGCAATTCCGCTGCCGCGCCTCCAGCAATGGTATGGCAAGGTGGGTACCAGTTACACCTATTCCAATATTCGTCTCGCCGCGCTGGCGTTTCCTGATTGGCTTGATACTGTGCGCGGCACTATTGAACGGGACACTGGCATGCCGTTTAACCGCGCGCTGGTGAACTATTATCGCAGTGGCGCGGACAGCGTTGATTGGCATGCTGATGACGAGGCAGAGCTGGGCCCTGAGCCAGTGATTGCCTCACTCTCTGTCGGTGAAGAGCGGGTTTTTCAGATGCGTCACACAGAGACTCAGCAGCAGTTATCCATTGTGTTGCCCCACGGCTCGCTATTAGTGATGGGCGCCGGTATTCAGGCTTATTGGCAGCACCGTGTGGCAAAGGACAAGTGCGCAACAGCTGCGCGTGTTAATTTCACTTTTCGTTATATGGCCTAGATGCAGGGTGTCTAGGGCCGTTAATTGATGAGTCAGTAAAGTAGAGTAAACAAGTAAAAGGAGAGGGTGCGCGTGAAGTTATCAAAGTTTGGCGAAAAATTTTCGGGCACATCCGGCATTGTTGAGCTGATGGAGGACTTGGGCTCGGCGCTCAATGAGAATCCCGATATGATTTTTATGGGCGGCGGCAATCCAGGGCGTATTCCCGAGGTAGAGCAAGTATTCAAAGCCCGGCTGGAAAGCGTGCTTGCGGATCCTCGGCAGCTGCACAGCCTGATGGGGGTATACCAGTCACCGCAGGGCGATAAAGCCTTTCTTGAAGAGATTGCGGCTCTATTGCAGGGTCAGTTCGGCTGGCCATTAACCGCGCGCAATATTGCCGTGTCCAATGGCAGTCAATCGGCCTTTTTCGTCCTTTACAATATGTTTGCCGGTGAGATGGCAGATGGCACCGAGCGAGCCATTCATCTGCCACTTGCCCCCGAATATATTGGCTATCGCGATATCGGCTTGAGCGACAATCTGTTTACTGCCACTCGCCCTGAAATCGAGTTATTGGACGACAATCTGTTCAAATATCACGTCGATTTTTCGCGCTTGGCTATAAATGCGCGGACTGCCGCGCTCTGCGTCTCTCGGCCGACTAATCCCACCGGTAATGTGCTCACCGACGCGGAAATAGCGCATTTGGACAGTATTGCTGTCGAGCAGGATATCCCTTTTATTATTGATGGCGCCTACGGCTTGCCATTCCCCAGCATTATATTTAACGACGCCAAAGCGCACTGGAACAGCAACACGATCTTGGTTCTCAGCCTCTCGAAGCTTGGCTTGCCCGGCGTGCGCACAGGAATCATTGTTGCGCGCGAGGATATTATTAACGCCTACACCAAGGTCAACACTATTGTCAGCTTGGCCTGCGGGAATCTTGGGCCTGCTTTGGCGCGGGAGCTAGTCACTAGCGGTGATATTTTATCGTTGAGCACTCAGACAATCGCGCCGTTCTACCAGCAGCGCGCAGATCAGACAGTAACGTGGTTTAGAGCTGCGCTGGGTGACCTGCCGTACCGCATTCACCGCCCAGAAGGCGCTATATTTCTCTGGCTATGGTTTGAGGGACTGCCGATTACCAGTCAAATGCTCTATGAGCGCCTCAAGGCCCGCGGTGTATTGGTTGTACCGGGGCATAACTTTTTCCCCGGTATTGAGGGGGACTGGTCGCATAAGGATGAATGTATTCGAGTTTCTTATGCGCAGGATGGCTCAGTGGTGCAGCGAGGAGTCGCTATTATTGCCGAGGAAGTGGCTAAGGCTTATTTAGAGTAACTCATACGGTAAATTCTGGAATTAATAATAAAATCAATTATATAAATAATTATTTTAAACAATATTCGAGATTTAAATAAAAGTCTCTAGCGTCTTGAGGATAGCGCGAATTTTATTGACGGACTCCTCGTATTCGCACTCGTCCTGCGAATCAGCAACAATACCGCCACCACCCCAGCAGTGCAGCTGGTCACCGTCTGCCAGCACGGTGCGAATCGTGATATTGCTGTCCATGCGCTGGTTTGCGCTGATATAGCCCACACTGCCGCAGTAGGCAGAGCGCCGCACGGGCTCCAACTCCTCAATAATCTCCATCGCGCGCTTTTTCGGTGCTCCCGTGATCGAACCTCCGGGAAAGCAGTTGCGCAATAGATCAATGGGTGACGCGTTATCGCTGAGCACACCGGTCACAGTGCTCACCAAGTGATGGACATTGGGGAAACTCTCTAAGGCGAACAGGGTCGGCACAGCAATAGACCCAGCGGCGCAGCTCTTGCTCAGATCATTGCGCAATAAATCGACAATCATGAGATTCTCCGCCCGATCTTTAGCACTGTTCAGCAGTGTTTGCGCATTTTTGTGGTCTTCTTCAGGCGTGGCGCCGCGGACGATAGTGCCCTTGATTGGCTTGGTCTCCACCACGCCCCCGATCGACTGGACAAAGCGCTCGGGGGAAAGGCACAGCAGAGCCTGATCTCGCCACTGCCAAAATGCTGAATAGGGCGACGCAACCTGCCGTCGCAAAGCCAGATAGGCTGCCCACAGATCGCCCGAGTAGGTGGCCGAAAAGTGTTGCGTGAAATTGGTCTGATAACAGTCGCCGGCCGCAATATAGTGCTTTATACGGGCAATGGCCGCGTCGTATTCAGACTGACTAAGGGTTGGCTTAAACGGAGTTTTCAGACTGAACCGTGCCATTGAACTGCTCTGCGGTGTCTGCAAGCGCTGAATAATAGTCAGCTTGAGGTCGTCGGGGCAGGCGCGGTGGAATATGAGCCTGCTCTGTTGCAGCAGATGATCCACCTCCAGCGCCCAGAGATAGCGGCCTACGCGCATATCAGGCAGGGCAGTTACCGCCGTCGCGCGGGGAGTAATCGGAATGCATCGACGCCCAAGATCATAGCCAAAATAGCCTATAACACCGCCCACAAAGGGGTGATTGCAACTAGCCACGCTATCGGACTCAGAGCCAGAGCCAGAGCCAGAGCCAGGGGCGCTGTCGAGCAGCGGGTCCAGCAATTGTTTAACCAATTCAAACGGATCCGCGGCGCTCTCTCGCACACCCAGACTGTCGCTAATGGTGGATAAATCGCCGCGCGTCTCAATGACGGAGTCTGGACTGGCTGAGATCAAGTCATAACGCCCCTGAGAGCTCAGAGGCTTGCCGCTGTCGAGCCAAATAGCATCGGGCAGGTCGCGCATCAGCGCAAACAGAGCAGCGCTATCGGCTTGGTAGGGTAGTTCGTGAGTGGTCAGACCGCGCATAGCCGCAGATGCCTTTAGCACCTATATAAGTATTGCGTATATTGTATACCGGCGCTGCTTAAATTCTTACTGTTATTGATTATTCGGCGTAAGAGGCTATTTCTTTCTCTAATGCTTCCGGGTGAAGGACCAGTTTCCACGCTGGGTCCGTGGGATTCGTTACTAAGTTTTTGAATACCTGATCACGCTTTGCACGATTAGGAGCACGTGCAGTGGGGTAAACCGCAATAACACGCTCGATATCAGGGGCGAGCTGCGGATGTTTGCCAACAGTGTTCCTTAGAAATTGCTGAGCTTTCTCCCCCAGGTATCGCCTAGATTCCAGCATGTAATGTCGAGTGGTGATCATAGGACGATTGGTATAGTACCGCTCTAGCTCTTCTGCTGCCGCGTGCCCGTCCTTGACGAGGATAATCGCTTCTTGGATATCGCCGGGTTTTAATAACGTACCTTCAGGTAGAACCGTAAAAATGTAAGTGGTAGCAGCCATACTAATTGAGAAAATATCGTTAACATCGTCATACGCTATTGGGGGTGAAAGGCGAATGGTTTGGGATGATACTGCGGCGCAGCTTAGCGCGCCCGCAAGTATCAGTATTCGACATAATTTCATGGGGCGGTCCTTTGCTAAGTAATGTTTACTTACCGTAGACCATACTTTACTCCCCCTCCAATCGTTTTCGAGTGGCTTGCAGTTGAGTTGCGCTGGGGTAGGTAGCGGTACAGCATCCTCACTGCGCAGGTCATTAAAGAACGCGAATAAATCTGGCACCCATCCCCCTGACGGTAAGGCTTGCATGAATGTTAGGTGCCGGAAAACGATAGACATCCGTTACACCGTAGAGGTTTCTAGAT
>Ga0102861_1000296_pt1 | contig 11952 bp, 13 predicted proteins | sample Colrivmeta1449B3_FD_78182 | JGI IMG/M metagenome (GOLD analysis project Ga0102861, IMG submission 78182) | Estuarine microbial communities from the Columbia River estuary - metaG 1449B-3 | ecosystem: Environmental > Aquatic > Marine > Intertidal zone > Estuary | place: USA: Columbia River... | reverse complement strand
CTAAAATGGCTGCTGACCCGAAAGGGTTTGAGTACGAACAACGTACTAAATCTATTATTGAAACAAAACCTGGTTTTGGACCATTTAACGATATGGTAAATTTGTCTGGTGTTGTTCGTTTTGGTAAAGAAAATTTAGATGCACAGTTGGCTGATTTGTTGAGATGGAATAAAAAAAGTCCTGGAATTATACGGTCAGAAGATAAATATGGTCAAAAAGTATCTTTTGCAGGTGAGTCTTTATTGCCGTTAAATCAATTAGAAAATATTTTAACTGGCAAAGGAACTAAAGGTGACCTTTTAAATGCTTGGTTATATACTCAAAGAGGTGGCGCTACAGCAATGAAAGGTTTGGGGTTGCTTGCTAAAGGGGTAACTAAACCTGTCGGTGCTTTGACCCGTAAAGCCAGTGTGGGTAACAAGTATGGTCGTAAAATGTTAGAAAAAGTATTATCAACATTACCTTAAGGAACGGATACCCATATTATGATGAGCAACTCAATCCCAACATACGCATTATACGGCAAACCAGTAGACCATCAAAGGCTTTCCGCTGTTGCCGATGCGCCGTTGGCTGCTGCCAGCGGCGAATACTTGGGTCGGGGCAACAAATGTATGGGCAATGACGACACCTGTGGCGCTAACCGTATGAAGGGGCAAGAACTATGTGTCGGGCATTACCGTCAGGCTATCAATTTGGCTGAAGTGGCTGAACAAATTGATTCAGAGGAGTAACAATGGCATACGCAACAATGACCGCAACAACGTTGCGTCAAACTGTCCGTGACATCACAGACCTAGACACGGAAGACCTACCAGATTCGCTATTAAATGTTTATATCCGTGACGGATACTACCGTATATTGGATATGGAAAAACGCTGGTCTTTCCTAGAAAAGTCGTTTACTTTTAATACTGTTGCTGAGCAACGAGAATACACCATTAGTGCTTTCACGGCTGACCCTATTGGTCAGATTATTTCTATTGTTGACCCTACGGGTACTGGGTTGCGTTTAGAGATGGTTGGACATGATATGGCGGAAAACACGTATATTGGTTCGTATGATACTTCTAGTGACCCGTTGTTTTATTCTATTTGGGAAGGCAAAATTCATTTGTTTCCCAAACCGAACAATGTTCGTACTTTGAATGTTCGTGCTTATCGTGAACCGATTGATTGGGTTACTACTGGTGGTGCTGTGGATGCTAGTCCGTCTTTGCATTTTCCTTTGGTGTATTATGCTTGCAGTCGTGTATATCAACGTCTTGAGGATACGGTTATGGCTCAGGAATATAAACGTGCTTTTGATGAAGGTGTTGTCTTGGCTAAAGAAAACATTATGAAACCTAGTAGTCATGGGCATTTGCGTTTGTCTCAGGGGCAAACTTCTGGTCGTCCAACCTTTCAGGGTTGGATGCTTAACATGGGTAAGGATTTAGCGGATAATGGCTAGAGTTCGTGTTCGTGAACTGAAAGATTTTACTGGGGGGCTTAACTTTCGTGCCGACCAGTTTCAGTTGGCTGATAACGAATCCCCTGATATGTTGAATGTTGAAATTGACCCTAGAGGTGGTGTGTTTAGTCGTGGTGGTATGCGCCGTATTAATAGCACAGCAGTTTCTGGTACTTGGACACCTCAATCTTTAGTTCCGTTTTATGGTGCTACACCACGCATAATGTTATCTACAGAAACTAGAATTTATCAGTCTAGTGGTACTAATTTTAGTTTGTTGGAATACAGTGCTGGTAATCCTATTGTTGTTACTAGTACGCATGGCGCAAGTTTTGCGCAATGGGGTACTAAACTTTATATTGCTACTGGCAATACTGGTAGTGGTGGATATGTTTGGGATACTGCCAGTACGTATGCTACAGCATTGACAGCAAGTGGCACTAATCCGCATGATTGGCAAACTACGCCAACTACTTCGGAACGTAAAATGCCGACAGCGGAGTTGTTGCATGTTCATGCCAATAAAATGTTTGCGGCTAATGTGCGTATTAATGGTGTTGATTATCCGAATCGTTTGCATTGGTCGTTGGAAAATGCGCCTGAGAACTGGGCTTCGGATGATTATATTGAGATTAATGCTGGCGGTAATCGTATTACTGGTTTGGCTACTGTTGCTGGTCAGTTAATTATTTTTAAACCGAACGCAATTTTTGCTTTGTTTGGTTATGATTCCGACAACTTTCAAGTTGTGGAAGTTTCCAGCAACCTAGGTATTGATACACCACATAATCTTGCTGTCAGCGATAAAGGCGTGTATTTTTTTTCTAACCCTGAGGGCGTATATTATTATAATGGTTCTAGTATTACAGACATTTTTGAAAACCTTAGACCTATTATTGAGTTGGATTATATTACTGTTGGTGTTGAAGATAGTTTTCATTTGAGTTGGATTGGTCAACGGTTGTGGGTTTCTGCACCGTATTCTAGGACTGGTGCTGTGTCAAATAGTACTGTTAATTTTGTTTATGACCCGACTATTGGTGCTAGGGGTTCTTGGATGCAGTTTTCAACAGCAGACAGTAAAGGTTTGACTACTGGGTGTAATTGGCATAATGCGTCTAATGTTGAATACCGTTTGTTAACTCATCCAACTTTGCCTTATGTTTTGCAAGTTGATATGTATGACCAAGAGTTTGATAATATTACTGGTAGCGATGCTTCTTATACTAGTAAGTATCGTACTAAGTGGTTTGATGCTGGTTCGTATACGCAACGTAAGATGTTTCGCCGTCCAGAGTTTGTTATTAAACAGTCTGCCGTAAGTCAAACTATTGGTGTTAAGGTTTATCATGATTTTGATGAAGCGGAAGGTAATGAACGTAGAACGTTCAATTTGGTTCAATCTCCAGCCAACTTAGGTATGGTTTGGGGGTCTAGTAACTGGGGAGAGGATTGGTCTAGTGGTGCTGTTAGTTCTTTGCTGATTACTGGAAACAATTTGGGTTTAGCCCAAACTGTTCAATTGGAATTTAATGGTCCATTAGGACAGTTGTGGGGTATTAACAGCATCGGATACAAATATCAACCTAGACAGGTTAAAGGATAACAATGGCTACACTTACTATTCCAAACAGTTTTGTTAACGGCACAGCCGCTATTGCGTCAGAAGTTAACGCAAACTTTTCTGCTATAAAAACTTTCTGTGAAAATTTGGCGGCAGGCACAAACATTGACGCTGGGGCTATAAACTCGGCTGCGATGACATCAACAGGTGTGGTTGCTGGTGTTTATACAACAGCAAACATTACAGTTGATTCGGCTGGTCGTTTAACAGCAGCATCATCTGGTACAAGCGGTGTAACTGGCGACAGTGACCAACTTGTTATAGGTTCGCAGGTGTTTGCTTAATGGCTTGGTCTGTTAACTCTCTGTCTTTGCTGACAAGTGTGGACAAAAATGTTTTACAAAACATTTTTGTGTCACTTCAGGCTGAACTAGAACGTTTACAAAAAGAAATAGATGAACTAAAACAGTTGAAAGCAACTAGGTAACATTATGTCAATGATAGACGCATATTACGGTGATTACGGAATGGCTGAAGCGTCTGCACGTAAACGCCGTTCCGCAACATCCATAGCAAACCAACAGGCTGCGTTCCTTGGGCAGCAACGTGGCACACGCAATATAGCGGACTTGACACGTAAACTTACTGAAGGTTTCCGTCCCAAAATGGCTGGCTATGGTCAGCGTGGTTTGGCTGGTCCTGCTGTGGCTTCAGGTATTCAACGCAAAGGTTTAGAACGTTATGCTGCAGACATGCAACGTGCGCTTGCTGATGAAACACAAATGTTACAAGATGAACAGAACCGTATCGCTATGAGTGAGGCACAGTCGCAGGCTGACCTTGAGGATTATTTGGCACAGTTACGTTTACAGAAACAAAGAGATATTATTAGTTCGGCTACTGCTCTTAAGCAGTATGCTGCCTACTAGGGGGTATTATGTCGTTTACATTAGTTAATGGTAAATGGGTGCAGAACGGGCAACCTGGTCCACCTAACCCATATTTGCAACAAACAATACCTGTTCCAGAGTTGGATTTGGAAGGATTATATAAACAATACAACGATGATATTGTTAAATGGCGAACAGACAATGGCAAAAAACAAAATGAATTGCCGCCTGAGTCATGGTTAAAACCACGTCAAGCATTACTGCAAGGACAAATAGAAGCACAGACCGCAAAAAGACAAGAAGCGGTTGATTACAATAATGTTATATTGTCACAAAACTTTAATACAAAACAAACATTGTTGGATAATGCCCGTGAGGATAAATACCGTCAAGCGCAACTAGATTTGCAACGTGCCTCTGCTGGTAGTGCTGCTGCGGCACGTGCGCAAGAACGTGCGGATGCTTTGGCTAAAGAGAAACGTGACCGTGCCGCACAAATTGCTGCAGAACAACGTGCGCAACAACAACAAGTTGATGCTGAAAAACGTCAAATAGCACGTGAGGATGCGTTGGCTGCTGAAGCCCGACTGCGTGGTATTCAGGGTGGTAACGCTGCTGCCGATTATCTGTTTTCGCAAGCAGGTAGACGTACTGTGGAAGGGTTGCAAAGAGTTAAGGAACTTTATGACCCGATGAAAAAAATGGCTGATAGTGAGTTTGCTACGCAACTTGAACTTTTGGCTAATGATTTCAAAACTGCACGTGGACAGGTTGCGGGTGCGGAAGAAGATTTCTTGAAAAACTTTGTTAATAGTGTTGCCTATCAAAATGTTCCTATTACGACATTGGAAGCGCCAACAAATCCTTTGTTGGCTGCGTTGCAATCTCAGGGTGCTGGCACTGGCGAGGTTCAGGCTGTCAGCGATTTTGCTAAACAGTTTGCTACTAGCACTTCTGATTTGGGTAAGTGGGCTGCTGCTCAGTTGAATGTTGGTCAACAAAACTTTGATATTGCTAGTCAACGTGCTGCTCGTGGTGCTACTGCTGCTGCGCTTCAGGGGTTGGCTGGTCAGGAACCACGTATTAAGGCTGGTATGCAGTCTGACATGAATAGAAGACTGCAGGAAATTGCTATGCAACGGGCGCAAGCCGAAGAAGGTGTTTATGCTAGACAGGCGCAGCAAGAGGATGCTGCTGCTGCGTTGCGGGCGCAAACTTTGGCTCAATATGGCACGGTTCAAGAACCTAAAAAGGTTGAAGAACCTAAGAAGGAAGATGATGCTGCTGCAGCCGAGGTTAAACGTAAGGCTGAAGAAGAAGCGGCTAAACGGGCTGCTGGCATAACTGCTGCAAAGGCTGCTAGAACTTCCGAGTTTTAGGAACAGGTATTCTTATTATAGGATACTAATTTAGGGACTTTTCATGGCTGTAACACGTTCACCGTTTGTTAAGAAACAAACACTTGACCGACCTGTTGGATATGGCTATAATGAAAAAGGTCAACCCATTTATACGTTCCCTGATGGGACGGTAAGAAATTTGCGGGTCGGCAGAGACAGTGGGGAAGCCGAACAGGATTTTGCTGATGCGCAAAGAAGTTTGGAACAGAATGTTTATAAAGCGGAATCGTTGGCATCTGACCTAGGTAAAGAAAGTATTGTTAAGCAACTGGGGAATGTTGCGATGGGTGAAGCACCGAAGCAGGTTGGTGGTGGTTGGTTTAAGAGTTTGTATGATATGGTTACACTCCCTTTAAATTTAGCCAGTAGAGAGAAGTGGTTGTCGGCGTTAAAAGTTAGTAAACCTGTTACGTCTACTTTGCAATCAGCATTAAATGAGGTTGCTGATGGCGTAACTGTTCTTACTGGCAGAACAAAAACTGATGCACGTGGAAATAAAGTTAAGCCTTCTATAAAAGAGTTTGTTAGTAATGCCCGTAATTTTGATTTTGAAATTTTTGGTGAAGGTGGCACTGTGGGTAACGCTAATGCGTTGCCAAATAAGATAATGAATTTTGTTACAAATGTTGTTACTGACCCCGCAACGTATGTTACACTTCCCGCAAGTTCTGCAACAAAAGCGGGTAAAATAGCGACAGTCCTTAAGGGGCTTGAGTTGCAGAAAAAATATCCCGCATTAATTGATGATGTTGTTTTAGAGAATCTTGCCCGTAAAGGTCCTGCTGCGTTTCCCAAACAGGTGCGTGACGCTGAAGGTATTTTTGTTGGTGTTAAATATATGGGTAAAGAAATTCCCAACTCTAGTGCTTTAGCAGAAATTTGGGCAGATACTGCTGGTGCTGTTGGCGCTAAAATTGGTGACGTATTATGGCGCAAATATCCACAATTGCAGGCACGGTTTACTAAGCCGTCAGTTAAACCTCTTGTCCTTGCTGGAATTGGTCGCAGACATTTATCAGGTCAAGAATGGTATGATACATACCTGCAAGGATTGGCGCATTATTCCGCTAATGTGTTTGGTAAAGGTGGCGGATTATACGCTAAAAGTGTTGCAACTGCCGACATCGCTAATGTCGCAGTTGCGTCTAAGAAACTACCTGATGAAGAACAAAATTTGTTGGTTCCATTAATTGAAAATCGTGGTGGGGCAACGACAAGCAATCCTTTGACACAAGAAATTGTTGATGGTTTTAAAACTTGGGACGGTGCGCAACGTGATGTCATTAACGCTAAAGCACGTGAATTAAGCACAAAATATGGTATAAACGTTAAAGAAATGGGTTTTGTTGAGGACCATATTTATCACTCCATTACTGATGAAGCAAAAGATTTTTTGCGAACCGAAGGTAAAAACAGAACTAATGGTGGACCGAAATATCAAAGATATTTTGCCGACTATAAACTTACTGCTGATGAAATTAAACAAGGTAGAGGTATTTCAAGTTATCGTAAAGTTCGTGGACCTTCAATAGACCCCGAAACTGGCGCTACCGTTTATTCAGAGTTTTTGGGGCAAAAAGTTTTGAAGGGCGACATTGCCGAAATTAACGAAATTGCCATGAAAGAACTTGGTATACCTTGGTTTAAAACAGATTTGCCAACAATTATTGATGACAGCATAAAGTCTTACAGTAGGATGCACTCCCGATATGCTTATGTTGAACGTCTGTTTCAGTTTGGTCCTGAGGTTATTAAGCCGTTAATTGAAAAGGCTGTTGATGCTGGTCCGCTTGCGGACCCATTATATAAAATTATGACAGACTTGGTAACAGAGTATCGTAGATTATCCCCTAGGGTTAGAAAACAAACTGTTGCTGGTTTGGCTGGGACACGTGAAGGTCTTGCAACAGAGTTACAACAGGTTTCTGATGTGGCACGTAATGTGTTGGCTGGTCAAACATCGTATCGTTCAGCAGTAGACGATGAAGTATTGAATGTTGTTTCTAATATAGATAAGATTCTAGCCCGTATGCAAAAACTTGCTGAAACGGCTGTCAATGTTTCTGCTGACCAAAAAGGTGAATTTAACAATCTTTATTTGGCAACTATGCGTCATGCTGCTGAAATGAAAGAAGCGTTCCTTCGTGGCGATGGTGAACGTTTCTTAAGCATGCAAGAGTTGCGTTACGAATATGTTGCAAGATTTCCGAATAATGATGATTGGCAAGATAAATCTGTTGAATGGTTAGCGGAACGAATTGTTCGTGACGCTGGCGGTGGGGATGCAGTAGATGCACGAGAGGTTTTCCGTCAGAAAACCAATGATGCTTTGGTTAAGATGCGTGATGAAATTCCTGCTGGCGACCCTGAAGCGGCACGTATTATTGATGAAGCAATACTGGCAAATGAGACAGAGTTGGAAGCGTTGGCTCGTATAAATGTTGCTAAAGACAATGCTACTTACGCTACGGAAGGTTTAATTTACGGTTTTCCACCAAGTTTTTCTGATGAACCAATCCCGTTTCAATTGTTTACAACAAAACCTATTGATAACGAATTTGGTACGTTTTCGCAAATGCCTGACGCTATTGTTGGTCATGCTATCCCCGAATCAGATTTGCTTGATTTGCGTGACCCCGAAACTTTTAGCAATTTCCTTAACCCAGAATTTTGGGCTGATGACTTAAACAGGGCTTGGTCTGAAGTTGGTGTTCCAGACATGATACCTTCAGATGTCGTTGCTGATATGTTAAACAATAACGGTATATTAAATAGCGATTTCATTCGTGCATTTCCAGAAAAAGCAGAATGGTTAATGGGCATGTTTGACATGCGCACAAAAGTTGATAACTTGCTTGAAGCAGATGATGTACTGCCAATGTCTAATGAAGAATTAAATGATTTTTTTACATGGTTTGCTGATATGCAAGAACGCCTTGCAGCGTCCTTGGATGAAAACAATGCTGATGCTGTTGGTTCTTTTGTTGCAAATAAATGGTTTGGTGGTGTAGTAGATGACGCTGCTTTAAATGGTTATAAAGGTGCGTTAATGCCATTGACTCGTATCTTTGACCAGTTTGAACCTTCTACTAATGATTGGGCTGTTTTGTTGCCCAGTAATGCACCTGCGCCGAAGATTGGTGATTCTATTACTTCTCCTTGGCAACTGTTAGAGAATAATGGTTTTATGAAAACCATTATGGACGAAACACTTGAAGCAACACATATAGCAAAGACAGACATAAATGGGTTGTTGCGTAAGAACGGTGTTGAGGTCGGGGCTACGCTTGCGGAACGTGCCAAACTTGAGGCTGATATTGCTGAAACAGCAAAAGTTGATAACGCCTACAGAGCGTTATTGAGTTTGCGTAATGCTGATAGTGTTCAGGTTGGTGGTAAACCTGTTTCCAAGAAGGTTGTTCTTAATAAACTTGCGACACTTGATAGTTTCTTCACTAATGCTTATAGTAAAATTGACCAAGATATTATACGTGAGGTTGAGAAAACGTTTGGTGCAGATGAATTAAAGACTTTGCGTTTGGATTATAAGCAACGTTTGCCAATGTTGTTGAATCAGGTTAAGGTTTTGGAAACTTGGACCGATGAGGTTGGTTCGGTATTGGACCAAGAAGTTAATGACTTTTTGTTGTTGCTATCTAATAAACCGCCGAAGGGTTCAACTGCAGCGAGTAATGCTGCTTGGTCAAAACATGTTGAAAAAACTCTTGAGTCGTCTTTGTCGTTGCGTGAGTTTCCTGCTGTCAAAGAGGCTTATGACCGTGTAACCAAAATTTTGCATGCTGATGAGTTAGCGTTGGCTAAAGTTGAGGCTGAGATTCCACAGGCGTTCAGTTTTTTTGCTGCCGCAAAAACATTAGGTATTCGGGGTCAGGACATTATTCAACAAGCAGAGTTTGGTTGGGAAGAATTGGCTGGTTTAGGGGTACAGATTCCTAAACAGGCTAAAGAGCAGTGGATGCCAGCGCTTAAAAAGTTGAGTGATGCTGGTGAGTATGGTGCTTTTTTGAGAACTCTTGATAAAGTGAATGGTTATTGGAAACGTTGGGTTACTGCCAGTGTTGGCTTTTTTGTTCGTAACGGTATGTCTGCAACGTTTATGAATTATGCTGATGGTGTCACTAATGATGCTATTCTTCAAGGTATAAAGTGGGCGGCGGCACAGAATGAATCTGTTGGGAAAAGGTTGAATAATAAAAACTTTAGCAATTGGATGAAGCAGGCGGGTATTACAGACCCGCAAGAGATTGCTAAAGCGGAATGGGTTACGAAGGTTGTTATGGCTACTGGTCATGGTGTGAATGATGACTTTGCAGCGCCGACAGTTGGGCGACTTGCTCAAGTAACTACGGATAAATATATTAATTTCTTTCAACGCAAAAACAGTTTTGTTGAACGTGCTGTACGTTTACCGATGGCTATAGATTCGTTTAATAAAGGACAAACATTTGATGAGGCAGTTGCACGTATTGCTCGTGTACATTTTGATTATAGTGATTTGTCTAAGTTTGATGAGACAGCGAAACGGATTATTCCGTTTTGGGTTTGGACTTCCCGTAACATTCCGTTGCAGTTGACACAGATATTGACCCGACCTAAAGCCTATTATGAGTATCAAAGAGTTCAAGAGGAGTTTCCGCCGAATACTAATTTGTTAATGCCGAAATGGATTAGTGACCGTGAACCTTTAGGTATATCAAATGCTGTTGGCAATTGGGTGCTAACACCCGATTTGCCTCATATCCGTATGAAGGCTATGTTTGAAAGTTTCGCTAATCCGCAACAGGCGTTGGGACAAACTGGTTTGCCAATCAGGTTACCTGCCGAACTTATTAGCGGTAAAAAATTCGGGGAATATGTCCAAGACTTTAATCCTTATGGTAAGCAGAAAGAAGTTAGAGGACCATACGAAACTTTGATTTCTAAAGCGTTAAACCAATTCCTTAATGATGGACAAATTACTGTTGACAAATATGGTAACGCTGTGATGGACGAAAGAGTTACTCACATTGTTGAGTCTATTTTTCCTATAATTGCACAAATCAACAGATTGACTGGTGGTGCAACTGGTGGTAAAGAGGCATTAGAGGAACGTATGTTGTCTAGTATTTTGAATTATACTGGTATTCCTGCACGTGAGATTGGTCCTGTGCAACAAAAGATTGAAGCACAGCGCCGTGATAGAGAAGTGCAGGATTTAATTCAACAGTTGAAACGTTACGGTTATGAACAGGGTGTTGGGATAACTGAAGAACCTTAATTGTCGTGCAAGTTTAATGCTTGTGTTAATTCGGCTATAATTTTAGAGTATTCGTGCCAACTTTTTTCTTTGGCGATTTCATCGCCAGTCTGTGCCTGTAGGTATAGTTCTACTAGTTCTCGTGCAGCAAGGACAGAGATGACGAACTCTACTACGAATCCGTCACTGTCGTCTTTAATGATGTTGGTGAATATGCCTTCTAGTTCGCTGATGTCGTCTTTGTCAAACAAATATAGTAGTTCGTTTAAGTCCTCAGGGTCCCAGTCGTGTTCACTAGATGTCACGGAAGTGTTCCAGTTTGCGTATAGCCACTTCTATGTCGGCTACTTTGTTTATGAATGTTTGTGGTGACCCGTAACGTTTCAGTTCTTTTTTCATTACGGCTAGTTCGTGGCGTAGTTTTTCTATGTTAGTTATTTGCGGTAATTTGGTCATATAGTTGTTGTGCAATTCCTTCTACAATTTGGTCTATTTCTAATCCGTTTTCTGATTTAAAATCTTTGCCTAAGATGTCTCGCATTACTACGATTACGCCCATTAGGGTTGAGATTACGAACTCCATGTTGATGAATATTTTATCTTCACCTATTGAGTACTGTGTTCCTTCTTTACCATATTTTGATTCTGTTTGTTCACTCATTTTGTTTCCTCTAGTATATCATAATTGGAATAGGACATGGATAGCACACGACCATTTGGTGCGACTGCTATCCATGTTGGGGCATCGCTGTCACAATAGCAACCGATTGTTCGTTTTTCATCGTTTTGAAAAACGTGTTTACAGTTGTTACAGCGAACCGTGACTGTCATCGCTTATCTCCTTTCAACGGTAATTTGAACGAATCTTCGTTCAACATAATTGCTATCATAGCATAACCCACAATGTCAATGTATGAATCTACTAATGATTCGTTGTTGGGTTGGCTACGTTTACTTAGGTTGTCTATACGTGCAATTTTGTCGCATATACGAATTGCGACACCAATAATCCCAAAGTTGGTGATGTTGTTGTGTCCATAGTCGTGTTGTTTACGGCACAACAACTCCACCATTTCTTCATGTTGGAACGGTGGGTGATTGTCCAGTAGCCACTGCAATGCTTGTATACCTGCACGTTCCAACACCAATATTGCTAGTTCTGTGTCGGATTCTTCAGCGTTACCAAGTTGCAAACTTTTAATCCATTTACTAATGTAGGTTTCTATTGGCTTAAACATTTTGGGGTCAGGTAATGTTGTTGATGCTTCTACCCGTAGTTTTGTTAATGCTGCATCTGCTGCTTTATTGAATGTTGTGTATTGTTTTTTCATTGTTCTCCTAGTATGCCATATTTTTTGTTTAATATATCCATAATGACTGGGTTTTGT
>Ga0102861_1000287_pt1 | contig 12224 bp, 14 predicted proteins | sample Colrivmeta1449B3_FD_78182 | JGI IMG/M metagenome (GOLD analysis project Ga0102861, IMG submission 78182) | Estuarine microbial communities from the Columbia River estuary - metaG 1449B-3 | ecosystem: Environmental > Aquatic > Marine > Intertidal zone > Estuary | place: USA: Columbia River... | reverse complement strand
TATAACAGACGCATTTAGTTTAGATATAGAAAGTACAGTAAATTATTTAATCAAGTCTAATTTCAATCAAAAATGAACATAGTTAAGATATACAAAGAGCAGGACGAAATACCAACATTTATAATAGAGTCAGAAAATACAATAGATTCATCTGCATCTATTAATTTATGGGATTGCAAAGAAGAAATTTATATAGATGAAGATTTGATTGACACAATATACCATACAATATGAAAGTAGTAAAAGTAAGAAGTCCGTTTATAATTCAAGTAAATGAGGCTGGACAAATAGGTAGTAAAATAGAGTTATCAATATGGAATGGAAGTTCCTATCCAACATCTGGTGTTGGATTCTATTCTTTATCAAAATCTATAGCAAGTGCTTCACAAATAAATACATCTTATAATGTTTCAAATTATGTAAAAGAGTTTATAAATAATATAAAAGCTACTTATGTTTGGTCTTATACAGACCCAGAACCAAGCAATGAATGGACAATATTTCAAGTTACAAGATATAAATTAGATGGAACTACATATACATTATTAGATACAACTGAATATGTAGGTGTAAATGGATTTACAAATTATATTGACGGAAATCAAGTAGCAATTGATACTAAAATATTACTTTTAGCAAATATAAATATTAATAATTATTATTATAAACAAGATACATATCCAAATATTTATACTCAATATTTTAATTTATTAATTGATAAACCAACTGCTTTTACAACTGTTATCACTGTAAAATATGAGAGAATAGATGGTACTATTTTTTCATATACTAATAGTATTTCTGTTGGATTAACTGGTTTATTTAATATTGCAAATCCAATAACATTAGTAAAACAATTTAATGAATTTGTAAATGGTTGTAAAATTACAATTACATATACTCCAGTTTCCGGAAGCCCTACTATACTAACTTCATTTTTTACCTATCCAATAGAAGAATGTAAATACACACCCGTACTTTGTGATTTTGTCAATCGTTATGGTGGATGGCAAACATTAACATTCTTTAAACAACAAACAAATACAGTTTCAGTAAAAGGAACAGACTACAAACTAACTCAAAGTGCTATAAGTTACAATGGTTCGATAGGTCAATTCAAAACTTTCAATACAAATGGAAAACAGACCGTAAAATTGAATACTGGTTTTGTTGATGAAAACTATTCTGAATTAATAACTGATTTGTTATTGAGTGAGACTGTATTATTGGATAGTAAACCAGTAACAGTAAAGACACAAGGAAGCGATTTAAAGAGCCATTTAAAGGACAAAAACATAAATTATGAAGTAGAGTTCGAATATGCTTTTAATTTAATAAACGACGTAGTATAAATGTTAGCAGTAGCCATATACATTCAAGACACATATACATCGGAATATAACCGAGTGGATTTATTTGATGACGAAAAGATTTCTGTCGTTAGTTCCATACAAAACATAAATGACATTTCAAAAACGTACACCGATTTTAGTCAAACATTTACAATACCAGCGACAAAACAAAATAACAAAATATTCCGTCATTGGTATGACAATTCAAATGACACTCCTTTTTCAACTTTGGTAAAATCAAATGCTTATATTGAAATTGACACAATTACTTTTAGAAGAGGCAAAATACAACTTGAAAGTGCAAACGTAGAAGATGGACAAGCTAAAGACTATTCTATTACTTTCATTGGTTTGTTAGGTAACTTAAAAGATACGTTTGCGGGTTTATATTTAAAAGATTTAACGAGTACTACTTATGATTTTAATTATACAGCAACTTATGTAGGAAATAAAATTTTTTCAGATGTAGTTAGTGATAATATAATGTTTCCTTTAATTACTTCTAATAATGTTTGGGAATATGGATTTGGATATAATATAGGTAATGCAAGCGGAATTTATCCAATAAGATACAATGAATTGTTTCCAGCTTTAAGATTGAGAGCAGTTTTAAATATGATTGAGCAACGCTTCGGAATTAACTTTGATGGAACAACGGAAGATCCAAGCACATTTTTAACTGACCCAAGATTTACAAATGCTTATTTATGGTTAAAGAATGCAGAAACATTTGAAACTAAAGAAACATTAACATCAGTTAATTTTAATTCAAAAGGAGGAACAGCTACTGAAACTGGTTATTTTGTTGATTTAAGCGAAGATAGAGTAAACAGTACACAACCTCCAAGTTATGTTTTATCAGGAACTGGATTTACTTACAATTTTCATCATAAACAATTAACTTTTAAAGTCACTCCATTAGTGACTGGAATAAGTTATAAAATTTATGTATATAAAAATGGTGATCAATTAATTTATACTTCAAATGCATTAGTCTCTCAAAACAACGTTCCTTTTACTACTCCAATTTTAGATTACAAACAAAATAGAGTTCCTACTAATGATTATTTTACATTTTATATAGGAACATACGAGCCTTTTACTTTTAAAACTGAAGTAAATGCAACAGCAGAATATAGATATAACCTTTCTCCTTCCAATCCAGAAATTAGAAATTCATATGGTGCTTCATCATCACAAACAACACCATCATATACATTGCAAGTTAGGCAATATATGCCAGAAATAAAAATAGAAGATTTCTTTAGTGGTATTTTAAAGATGTTTAATCTTACTTGCTTTTCAAATGATGGGATAAATTACACTTTAAATACTATTGATAATTATTATGATGATGGTTCAGACGTTGATATTACTAAATATGTTATTCAAGATAAAAAAACATTAAACAGAGTAAAAACACACAAGAAAATAAACTTTGATTACGAGAAAAGCGAATCACGAATTAACGTAGCTTTTGAATCAAACGCTGGTATTCCTTATGGTTCATTACATTATTCAAATACACCACCAGCGGAGGGTGAGGAATATTCTATTAAATTACCATTTGAAGATTTAAACTTTAATAATATAGGAGGTGGATTATTACAAGTTGGTTATGCTTTAAATACAGATTTTCAAAAGTATATTCCAAAGCCAATTATTTTATACGATTACAATCCAAATGGATTAACTTCTATTCCTACTATTTATTTTTCTACAGCAAACTCGGGGTCAGGATTTCCACAAAATTCCTATAAAGCATTTGGCCAAGAAACATTAATAAGCGGTGAAACATACGGGTTAAACTTCAATGAGCAACAATCAACGCTAACAAATACGCCAGTAGAAAACGGTTTATATCAAACATACTATTCAAACTACTTTGCTAATATATTCAATTTTAAGGCAAGATTAACTAAAATTAGTGCTATACTACCAACGAGCATATTAACATCGCTTAAATTGAATGATACGATACTAATAAGAGACACAAAGTATTTGATTAATACAATGACAACAGATTTAACTAGTGGAGTTGCACAGTTTGAATTGCTAACAGACCAGAGAGTAGTACCTGATACAAGTATTGTCTTAAATTTAGACGCTGGAAATCCAGAATCATATTCAGGAACAGGAACATTATGGAATGATTTAAGTACATATAATAATGATGGAACACTTATAAATGGACCAACTTTTACTTCTACAAATGGAGGAGGTATTGTGTTTGATGGTACTGATGATTATGTTTCAATATCAGATAACACTACATTAAGACCTACAGTTTTTACTTTAGATGTATGGATTAAACCAACAAGTTTTACTAATATTAATAGTACCGTAATTGTAAAACCTTATAATGGTCCAACTTGGACATCTCCATTTTTATCATATATGATTAGAATAAATAATTATGGAACTATTTTACAATGTTCAACAAATAATGGTACTTTTTGCCCTTTAAATGTAAATTATTCTTTTAGTACAGGTACTATATATAATATTGTATACACATATGATAGCAGTACAGGGGTAGCTATTGCTTATCTAAATGGCAATCAAATAGGCACAACTACTTTTTCGCCAGGAAATATATTATATAGTGCTTTTCCTGTAGTATTAGGTAGTAGTGGAGGATATGTAAGCACAGGTGGTAAATCTGACGAAGAATTTTTAGGTAATATTTACAATGTAAATACCTATAATAGATTTTTATCATCAACAGAAATATTAGAAAAATTTAACGAAACAAAATCAAGATATGGATTATAATCAAAGACAATTTATGATTTTTAATACTGAAGAATTATCTCAAATAGATTTTACAGAAGTATGTGAAACATCAATCGAAACAGTTAGAAAATCGGTTGATGGAACAAAAACATTTGTTAAATGGGATGGGGAAATAATTCCTTCAAGTGTTGAATCATTAACAACAAAAGAAGGTGCTTATACCTATGATGAAATATTAACTATTCTTTCAACTGCTGAATGGAGTTTACCAATGCAAGAAATATAAAAAAAGACAATGATAAAAGAAATAATAGACTGCTTAAAATTAGATTTGAAGAGCAACAGTGAAAGAATAGCAATAGCAAGAGGCAAGAATAAGTTGCCAGAAACATTTAAAGAAGCATTTAAACCTATAACAAAAGTATTATGTCGCAAGAAGTAGAAGTAAAAATAAAGGTTGATACAGCCAAAGCAGTTACCGATGTAAACAAGCTTGGCGATGCGTTTGATAATACAGCACAAGATGCACAAGAGGCACAAAAAGTATTTTCAAAAGCAGGAAATGGTGTTGAAGTTGAGCAATCAATAGCAGGTTTAAAACAACTGAAAAGAGAATTAAAAAATACAGCGGTAGGAAGTGCTGAATTTAAAAAACTTTACAACGATATTGATGACCTTGAGGACAAATTAAAATCAGCTAAAAATACATCGAGTGATTGGGTTGATAGTTTAGAACAAGCGGGTGGACCAATAGGAATGTTAGGTGCAGGATTAAACCGAGCAAAGGTAGCAACACAAAGTTTTGGTGGTGCTTTAAAAGCTACGGGAATAGGTTTAATAGTTGCGTTGTTAGGTGGGTTGGTTTCTGCTTTTGCAGGAAATGAAACTGCGATGAAAAAAATACAACCGTTGTTCGATGGTTTAAAGAAAATAACATACGGTATATTTAGAGCAGTTGAGCCAATGGTTGATGCCTTTATGGATTTAGCTATGAAAGCCTTGCCATACGTATCCGATGCGGTTAGTATGGTGTATTCTGGAATGATGGCTTATTTTACTTTTTTGAAAGAAGCAGGAGGCGGAGCAATACAAATATTGAAAGGTGTGTTTACGCTTGATGGCGATGCTATTTCTGCTGGAATTGATAAAGTAAGCGGATCGTTTGGTAAAGCAACAAATACTTACAAAAAAAGTATGAAAGCGTTTGGTGAGGGAACTAAACAATTGACTGATTCTGAAAAGGAAGCGTTAGAAAAGAAAAAAGAACTTTTAGAAAAGCAAAAAGAGGCAAGAGAAAAAGCCCAAGCCGATGCAGAAGCAAAGAGGCAAAAAGAAATAGAAGACCAAAAAGCATTTAATAAAGAAATTGCTGATTTAGAAAAAAGCAAATACGAACAGTTAAGAGATATACAAGCAAAATCAGATCAGGAAAAATTAGACTTACAAGCACAGCGTGATTTAGAAGAAATATTAGCACTACAAAAAAAAGGTGCAGATATTACTAAATTAATGGAAGACTACAATGCTATTTATACAGCAAAAGATAAAGAATTACAAGAAAAAAATGCACAAGAAAAGGCAGAAAAAGAGTTAGTAACTAAAGAAAAAAACGCTGAAGATGAAAAGATAAGAAATGAAAAAATATTAGCTGATAAAAAAGAGCAAGCCGATAAGGAAATGGCAGTTGATGAAGCCATAAAAGAAGCAAAAAGAAATGCATTAGATACAGGCTTAAATATTTTATTACAATTTGCAGGTAAAAACAAAGCGGTTGCATTAGGAATTTTAGCAGTACAAAAGGGATTAGCAATAGCGGATGTAGTTACAGGAGCAGCAAAAGCAATAGGACTAGCAAAAGCATCGGCTGCACCAACACCAATAAACCCACCTTTTTTAGGACCAGGTGTTCCAAACCCTTCTTATGCAGCAAATGTTAAAATAGCTGCTGCTTCAATTATAGCTACTAAAATAGGTGCTGCAACTTCTATTGCTTCTATATTAGCTTCGGGTATAGGTTCAGCAAGTTCTATCAATGCAGGAGGCGGTGGAGGTGCATCAGGCGGAGGTGGTGGTGGTGCAATATCAACACCTGCATCAGCACAGCCATCAATAAACGTAGTAGGAGCATCAAAGACAAACGCAATAGCCGAAACAATAGCACAACAAGGACAACAACCAATAAAGGCTTATGTAGTAGCTAATGACGTTACAACTCAGCAAGGCTTAGATAGGAACATAGTAAGTAGTGCATCGATAGGATAAACCATTTTGTTGACGCTAACAATATGGTAAAACAAAATAAAAATTAAACACGTTATACAGATATGAAAATTATAGAATTGATAATCGATAGTGAAATGGAGTTAAGTGGTATTGATGCAATTTCCATTGTAGAAAACCCAGCCATTGAGGAAAATTGGATAGCCTTAAAAGACGAGCAAAAAGAGTACAAGTTTGCCGAAGTAGATAAAGAAAAAAAGATCATTATGGGTGCTATGTTAGTACCTGATAAACCTATTTACAGACGTGATGAGGAAAACGGTGAATACTACATTTACTTTTCACAAGACACGATACGTAAATGTATGGAAATGTTTTTTCAAAACGGTAACCAAAGCAATGCGACTTTTGAGCATCAAGAAACAATTAAAGGTTTAACGATGGTAGAAAGTTGGATAGTAGAAGACAAAGAAAAAGACAAATCTAATCTATACAATTTGAATGTACCGGTAGGAACGTGGATGGGTACAATCAAAGTTGAAAATGATGTAATTTGGAATGAGTTTATAAAGACTAAAAAAGTAAAAGGTTTCAGTATTGAAGGATATTTTGCCGACAAAGCGAAACTACCTTTGTCAAAAATTGACCAAGTAGATATAGAAATAGAAGCAGGGTTACAATTATTAGAAATTAAGAAATTAATTCAAGATGCGAAGCAAAAGTAATTCATTTAAGACGCCAAGTTATACAAGCCCAAAAGGTGGCACTAGAGGTTGTTTATGTGCTGATGGTACATATAGTGTAAAGTGTTGCGATGGTTCTTTACAAGCCCAAGGAATAGGCAATATTTATGGTGTGCGATCAATAGAAACATTTTTTATTTTACAGGAAGATGGATTTAGAATATTACAACAAAACAATGATAAAATATTATTAGAAAATGGATAGTAAAATAAGCAGTTTAAATTTAGTTGAAACGGTAACGCAAGACGATGTATTACCAATTGTAAACGCTGGAGAAACTAAAAAGGTAAAAGTATTGCAGTTAATAAACGGACTTGCAACAACAGCCTATGTAAACAGTCAAGATGCTTTAAAAGTAGATAAAGTAACAAATAAAGGATTAAGCACTGAAGACTATACTACAACCGAAAAGAATAAACTTGCAGGAATAGCAGCAGGAGCGGAGGTAAACGTAAACGCTGATTGGAACGCAACAAGTGGCGATGCACAAATATTAAACAAGCCAACTATACCTACTGCGGTAACACAAACAAGCCAACTGACAAATAACGGATCAGATGGTGTAAATCCTTTTATAACTGCGTTAGATATTCCAATAGATGCAGAAGCATCGACATTAGTTCGTGAGGTTAAAAATATGACTGGTGCTACTTTGACAAAGGGAACGGTAGTTTATATTAGTGGTGCAAATGGAAATAAGGCATTAGTATCAAAAGCACTTGCTACAACTGACGCATTAAGTTCACGAACATTTGGAATGTTACAATCTGACATTTTAAACAATGGTTTGGGAAATTGCGTAATCATTGGGGATTTAACTGGATTGAACACTTCAACATTTGCAGAAGGAGATCAACTTTATTTGAGTGGTGTAACTGCTGGAACTTATACTGCGACAAAAATATTAGCACCTACTCATTTGGTTTACGTGGGTAAAGTGACTCGTTCACATCCAACATTAGGACAAATCGAAGTGGGTATTCAAAACGGTTATGAACTTGAAGAAATTCACGATGTAGCAATTTCGGGATTAGCAAACGAAGATTTTTTACAGTATGAACTATCGACTGATTTGTGGAAAAATAAACCATTAACAGATACTTTAATTAAGTCAAAATTAGGTATCACTACTTTAAGCGGAAGCAATACAGGAGACAATGCTACAAACACTCAATACAGCGGTTTAGCTACTTCAAAACAAGATACTTTACAATCAACTGTAAACATAAAATCTATAAACGGCAATAGTATTTTAGGTAGTGGTAATTTAACTATTAGTGCTGCTGCTGCTGCTCAATCTGCATTCACAATATTAGCAAACAATACAAATGCAAGTGCAGTACCAACAGAGCAGGTTTATAAAGATATTGCAGAGCAAACTAATTTAGCAAGTGTAAGTACAATATCTTGGACTGGAACTGCTCCAACAAATCCAATATCTTTAAATTACAAATGGAGTCAAATAGGTAGTTTAGTAACAGTAAGATTTAATCTAGTTTATACAACTGCTGGGGCTTCAAATGGACAAGTAATAATCACATTGCCAACAGATATGCCTACTCCAGCAACTATAAGCGGATTTACTTCTGCAACTGATGTTCAATGTTTTGGAACTGGTTCATTTTCAAGTTCAAAAGTATTACCAACAGTAGTTGGAATACCAGCTTTAAGAAGAAACTCTACAAATACTGGTTATGAGTTTGTAATGACAAGAACAAATGGAAGTATAAATACCGTTTGGTTACATTTCACATATTATACATAAAAAATTATGAAACATATAGTTCAAATAAATAGCATAGGAACAAACCTATACACATTAGTAAACACAGTAGATTATATTGGCGATTTAGAAAATCATCCTTTAGTAATAAATCAGCCAGAAATATTTAGAATTTCAGAAGATGATATTCCAAGTATAGTACAGTATGTGATATATTAATAATTCAAAAATGCAAAAAAAACAAGCATTTCGTTATATTAGAAATTTAAAAATTAAACTATGAAAAATACAGATGTATTGAGCAGAATTACTGCTTTGCTTAACATCAAAGTTAAGCTAGAACAACAAACACTAGACAACGGAACAGTTGTTGAATCGGATAGCTTTGCAGTAGGTGATCCTATCTTTGCTATTAACGGTGAAATTAAAGAGCCATTAGAAGTAGGCGAATACGTTTTAGAAAACGGGTCTAAAATTTACGTTACTGAAATCGGTATCATTGGTGAAGTTGAAGCCTTGAAAGAAGAGGAAGTAATTGAAGAGGAATTAGCAACTGAAAAAGTAGAAGAAACAGTTGAGGAAGTAGTAGTTGAAGAACTTGCAGAAGTACCACCTACAATCGAAGAAGTAATTGCTTTGGTAATGGAAGCAGTACAACCTAAAATTGATGAGTTACAAGCTAAGCTAGATGCATTGAGCGGTATGCAAACAGAAATGAAAGCAACTTTATCTTCAGTTAGTGCTACAAAACCAACAACACATAAACCAACCGAAAAGGTAAGTTTAGGAAAACAAAATACTGGTTTAAATATATCAGGAACAGAATCACGAATAATGGCAATGTTGTCAAAATAAAATATTAATAATTAAAATTTAAAAAAAGATGCCTAATCAACCATCAATCTCATCAAATTACGCTGGCGAATTCGCCGGTAAGTATATCGCAGCTGCGGTATTAAGTGCGAACACAATCGCAAACAATGGAGTAACAGTTATTCCTAATGTGAAATTTAAGGCGACCGTGAAGAAAGCGGTTATTTCAGGCTTGGTGCAACCAGCGAGCTGTTCGTTCACTGACGCTGGTGTAGTTACACTATCTGACAAAGTATTAACCGTTGCAGAAATGCAAGTTAATTTGGAATTGTGCAAGACACCATTCGAAAAAGATTTTGAAGCCGCCTCTATGGGGTATTCAAGTTTTGATGTGATTCCTGCAACTTTCAGCGATTTCTTTATTGCAAAAGTATTAAAAGATATTGCTTATGACACTGAAACTTTCTTATGGAATGCAACAGACGGACTAGGTAAATTGCTTAAAACTGACGGAGCACAAGTTGTTGGAACACCTATACCAATTACGGCTGCTAATGTACAAGCTGAAATGGCTAGAGTAGTAGCATTAATTCCTGATTCAGTTTATGGAACGGAAGATTTCAGATTATTTATACCTATCAACGTTCAAAAAGCATACATTGCTTCTTTAGCTGGATTTGGTGCAAGTGGTGTAGGAGCAAACGGATTTAACGCACAAGGAACAAACCAAAAAATAGATACTGTTTATTTCAATGGTGTACCTTTATTTGTTGCAAATGGTTTGCCTGCAAACACAATGGTAGCAACTCAAATTTCTAACTTGTTTGTTGGATTTGGATTAGCTGATGATGCAAATGTCGTGAAAACTATCGATATGGCAGACATAGATGGATCTAAAAATGTTCGTTTCATTGCACGTTTCTCAAGAGGTTTGCAAGTTGGAATTGGAGCGGATTCAGTAACATACGGAATAGCATAATTCAAGGGGCTATTTAGGTAGCCCTTTTTTATTAACTTAATAAATATATAGATATGCCTTGTTTAATGTCAACGGGTCGCAAATTAGCCTGTAAAGATGCGGTAGGCGGAATACAAAAAGTATTCTTTGCAGACTACGGTACTTTAGGAACAGCTACAATAACAAATGGGATAGTTAGTACCTTTAGCGGTGCTACTGTTTCATTATTTCAATACGATGTTAAATCAGCATCGGGATTAGAGCAAACCATTACATCTAGTAATGACAACGGAACTACTTTTTTTGAACAAACACTTACTTTAGTTTTGACAAAATTAGATGCACCGACACAAGTGGAACTAGCTAAAGTTATAGCTACAAGACCACACGTTTTTGTACAGGATAACAACGGTAACTACCTTTCAGTAGGTATGACTAGAGGTTGTGACGTTAACGGTACAATTAGCACCGGAATAGCCCTAGGCGACTTAAATGGGTATTCTTTGACTATTACAGGTCAAGAGCCTATGATGGCACAGTTCGTTGTAGGATCTTACATAGATTCTAAAATTGCAAAAACTGGATTAATACCAACACAAATTACACCTGCATAGGGATATGAACAGGTTTAGAATTAGCACTCAATTTATTGGGTGCTTTTTTTTTACAAAATAAAATAACTTCACGTTATATTGTTATGATAGTATTAAACAAAAATCTAGACCTACCTATAACTATAATACCAACGGTAAATACAACCCTTTTGGATTTAGTATTTGAATTCACAGACGAGACAACTAAAACAGTTTATTTAAGAGAGCCATACTTTACTGATTTTACTTTTGACTTGGCTACTTATAGCGTGGTAACATCTAACTTTTTAAAAGAAAATACCTTTTATAATTTAAAGGTTTATTTGCGAGATGATGTAGAAAAAACAGTTTACAAAGACCGAGTTTTTTGCATTGCCGACGATGCAACAATACAAGACTATTCAATAAACGAAGGACAATATACGTTGCCTAATATTGACAACAATTTCTATAAAATATGAAAAGAAAAATAAATAAAATAGAGCCTAAAAAGATGGGCGGAATTGGTGTTGTAAATTTAGCAACTTATACAAGCCCTAAAGTAGTTGAAGTAAGAAACCAAGACTGGATTAATTACGGTGAAGATAACAACTATTTTGGCTACTTACAAGATAGGATTAATGGATCACCTACAAACAACGCAATTGTAAACGGTATCAGTCAAATGATATACGGAAAAGGCATTGACGCAAGTGATAAGTTATTAAAGCCTGAGGAATACGCACAAGCGATGCTATTGTTTGATGACGATACAACTGAACGCTTGTGTTATGATTTAAAAGCGATGGGACAATGCGCTGTTCAAGTTGTTTATTCAATAGATAAAACACGAATAGTTGAGTGCAATCACTTTCCTATTGAAACATTAAGAAGCGGTAAATGTAATGAAGATGGCGAAGTAGAAAATTATTTTTATGCTGAAGACTGGACAAAAGTAAATCGCCAGAACAAACCTTTAGAAATACCTGCTTTTGGCTTTGGTAATGGTGGCGAAGAAATACTATACATCAAACCATATAAAACAGGCTTTTACTTTTATAGCCCCGTTGATTTTCAGGGCTGTTTACAATACTGTGAGATCGAGG
>Ga0102861_1000282_pt1 | contig 12374 bp, 22 predicted proteins | sample Colrivmeta1449B3_FD_78182 | JGI IMG/M metagenome (GOLD analysis project Ga0102861, IMG submission 78182) | Estuarine microbial communities from the Columbia River estuary - metaG 1449B-3 | ecosystem: Environmental > Aquatic > Marine > Intertidal zone > Estuary | place: USA: Columbia River... | reverse complement strand
CTTTGGCTTGTAAAATTGTTTTGTATGCATCTTCAATAGGCATACTTAAAAATGGCTTAATTTCTTCAATTAGAAATTCTACTGCTGTTTGTTTCATATTTCTTTATTTATTTGTTTATAGTATTTGATTTTCTCTTCTAATTCAGTAACGGAGAATTTAATTGTAAAGTGGCGCATTCTCATCAGGGTTTCGGATGTACCTTGTCCATACTTTTTATCTAAGAACTTTTGATATTCAAATATGTGAAATCCTTTATCCCAAGCGTTGCATTGAACACATCCGGCATTACAATTAGTTTCATCGTAACGGGTAGCCATGTGTTGACGGTCTACAAAATGACAACAGTTAGAATCCTTCCAGTGTACTTTCTTTTTACATGAAACACAAGTAATATATCCGTCAAGGTCTGCATCACGCTTTCGGATAAACTCAGAGAACACACGGTCCAATTCTTTTTTAACCGTACTTAAAGAGCGTTTTTTCATATTATTCCTTCATCTTTTAATGATGTATAACTTTCCTTAGTTAATATAATATGGTCAAGTAAAATAGAATCTAATAACTCTAAAGCTTGTTTAACTTTTATAGTTATTTCTTTATCTTGATTTGAAGGTTGTAAATTTCCTGAAGGGTGGTTATGGCATAAAATAACACCACTCGCCAAACTATCAACAACGTATTTACATATTAATTTAACATCTATAACAGTTCCAGCAATACCGCCTTGAGATATTTTAGCGTAGCCAATTGTTTTGTTAGCCCTATTTAAAAGAAGTATAAAAGCACTTTCAAATATTTCTATATCATCTGAATAAAATTCACGTATAAAATTAGCAGCATCAACGGATTTAGATATTGCAACAACTGGGAATGTTGTTTTTGTTTTTTTAAGTTCGTATAGTTTCATAAAGTGTTTAAATAATTACGACATTCTAAAATTCTGTTTTTAAGCCTTTCGATAAAATCTTCATCATAACGGACTTCGTATTCAACTACCCTTTCGGATTCAGGTATATGAGTAAAGATATGATTCTGTTCTATTTCCTCACAGGCTTTTAAGTACTCAGGGTTTAAGTCCGATACCATGCCCATTTTCCAGCTTATACGTCTTTTTTCATCTTCGATTAACTGTACTGGAGTATCAATTAAAACAAAAGCTACAATAGCCTCTTTTAAGCCAGTTAACCACATATAACCTTGTACCTGAGCAAAGTAATCTTTATTTAAGGCATCGTCTTTAAAAGGGAATGTATGAGCGTTCCAAGAGCTTTTTATATCTATTATCTTATCGGATACTATGTCCGGACTACCTGATATAAACTCATTTGAATAAAACTCTTCATTTTTAGAATAAAAACTGCCTTTAACATTAGAGTAAAATTGAATAGCTGTATCTTCAACTGCTAAACCTTTTTCTACGTACTTATTAGTAAAGTCCTTACGAACACCCCAGCGCACCTCTCGGAATAACTCCTTGAGGTACGACTTTGAGGTTTCACCCATTTTTTTACCTGACTTGTCATTAGTCATTATCTTGCCCAGTGTTGAGCATCGGAATAGTTGATTATTAAAAGTCATGAGTTTTAACTAAATTAACAAGTAAGTTATTAGGTACATTAACTTTTAAATAATAGTCGTAAAACGCTTCTGCTTCTGTTTGACGTGAGAACCATTTACGGTATTCAGCACCGGATTCGTACTCAATGAATACACAAAAAAATGTTTCATTCTTAACGTTATCGGTTTCCGATATCATTGATATTTTTTTTAACTTCTCCATTAGTTATTCTTAAAAGCGGTTTGAATTACTTTCCATTGGGTATCGGATAGCTCGTATTTATCTAATGCCTGTTCAACTTGTTTCTTTTGACCCTTTTCAATAGCATCTAACATTTTACTCATAGTGATATCGGATAGCTTTATTTTCTTTGAACTAACCACACTATTCGCATCGTCATCCTCCATTTCTAAAGATAAAAGCGAACTCAAAGTAAATCTACGGTAATAAGTTATGCAAGCACCTACTTGTTGAGCATTTAAACCGTCTTGTATTCTTAAGGTCGAAGTAACTGACTCCCCAGTTTCAGAATCTGTTATAACCGTACTAACATTTAACCCATCAATAGGCTGAATAATAACTAATCCAAGTTCTGAAAGTAATGGTTTAACATCGCTTAAGATTTGATTAAGCGTAGCGTAAGAGGATTTAAAATGAGGATTTTTACCATCCTTTTTAATTGCATTAACCTTTGTTTGGAAGGCTAATAATTTAGAGTTGATTGTTTTCATTAGAATTGTTTGTCTGTATTGTAAACCGTTTTACCATTGCCTATAAAATTTTTCTTTACTTTATCTTTACGCTCCTGCTCACTTTGACCTTCAGTAATAGTCACATCCTTGCCCCACTCGTTTTCGGAATCGTTACAGATAATTGAGATGTTAAGGTATTCGTTACCGTCTTTACCTTTGATTAATTTAGATTTGTTGATTTTGTTTAGATTGATACTCGCTGAGATGATTTTCATATTTAGTTGTTTTTAGATTGTAATATTTCCATTTGTGCTTTAATAGATGCTTCTTGAATTAGATACGACTCTAACTTTAACAAGGTTTGTTTATTGTCTTTTAAGAACTCAACAAAATGATAAGGCTCAAGCCTTTCCATAGCTTCATAGATTTTCAAAACTGCGCTTTCCATAGATGTCTTTATAAATTAAGTCATAATCAACCTCACATGCACCGTCCTCAGTGTATGCGTTTACGTTAGTAATGTTAATGTCCTCGAAGCACGTATCATCTTCATAGTAATAAGTGTACTCATATTCCACCGTTACTTCTTGTCCGTTAATTACTGTTTCGAAGCTTTCCATTGAGTTTAAAATAAAGTTTTAAAGCGGCATCGATTGTTTTCCTGAAGTTGCCTCTACCCTCAGTCCAAAGTAGGTCCCTGACCTCATCGGATGGCCAATAATTAATTGACCAGTTATTTTTTGGTTTATTCATATATATATCTTAAAGTATTTTGTGATAAATGAAAGTATCCTTGATTATTCATAAAGTTAAACAATTCTTTTAAAGTATAAAAGTTTTTGTTAAACTCTTTAGAATAGAATATCGGACCTCCGAAAGCTTCTTTTTGCTTTACAACTGAAATCTTATGATTTTTAAAAAAACAATAGTTAGTCATGTTATTTAGTTTAATGTGCGTTACCGAGTCGCACCCCTCGTTTTTATTAATTTACAAAATTGTAGCTATAAGATATTTTATGGACTTTCCCAAGTGATGAATACAATGTAACGCTGTTTAATTCTTTGTCATTTAAGTAAATGAAATTGATGTTTTTATCGGGGCTTTCAGTTCTTAAAACTGAGAAATCTCTATTTAAAATTTCTTTAACTGTTTCTAAATTTTGTCCTTGTAATTTGCTGATTTTAGTTGAAGTTTTCATATCGTTTGTTTTTTGCATACACAAATGTATATATATATATTAAATAACTAACTAACAAATATGTTAAATTTTAATCTATTTATATAACTTATTGATAATCAACCCAATAAAATTACACTAACTTGATTAAATTGTTATAATTTTGAGCTATCAAAACCCTAATAGATAATCATATCACTGAGAATGAGCGATTTTATAGGGATTTTTGTCGTAACTTATATCGTGGTAGGTATTTACACGATGACCTATTTAATGACTTTTATTTAAAGTTAGTTGAAATGCCTGATAAAGTTAAAGAGTATTCGGATAGGGATAACCTTAAAAATTTATGCTGTGCGACTATCTGGTATCTTTGGTCAAAGCGTGGACGTAAAAGCTCACTTTTAAATGAGGTATGTAATTTAGAATTAACTCAGGACATACCATCGGACTCAGAGGGCGAATACGATATAGAACAAGCTTCACTTATAATTAACGACATATTAAAAAATAGAGAAACATTAGTTCCTGTGCTTATAACCCTTCAGGCCCAGGATGAAAGTTTACGCTCCATAGAACGTAAAACCGGTATCGGACGTAATACTTTAAGTAAAAGATATAAAGAAGGATTTGAAATAATTAAAAACAGATTTAAAAATGAACTCAACTGAATCACTTAATTACTATAACCAACACAAACAAACATTTGATGCTTGGTTAAGTATCGGAGAAAAGATTAACGTAGGTAACGGACTTGTAGCCCCTTTAATTTCATATTACGAGGAAACTACCGGATTTAAGATTAACGGATGTCCTGATTGTATATCGGATATGTTAGTATGGTATTCAACTCAAGAAAATAAAAAGAAAAAAAAGAATGACTGAGCAACTAAATAAACTCGACTCAATAGCGGATAGGTTATATATTATCGCCGAACAATTAAAAGAGGAACGTTCCGGACGTCCGTTGAGATTACCTCAAAAACTAACTAATGAGGAATACATGTGGTTAGCGGACTATCTTTTAAAACAAAGAGAGTTATTAAAGAGTGAATGATGAATTTCAAATAAGAGCTTTTTTTATGCCAAAACCAAACAAAGGGGAAACCAAGGATGAATACCTACAAAGATGTATGGGTGATTCCGAAATGCAAAAGTATTCACAGGACCAAAGATATTTACTATGTAATGTCTATTGGAAGGAAGTTAAGTTAGAATCATATACCGACTATCCCCAGGCAGCAACGGAGAATGCTAAAATAGCTTTACGCTGGGCTGAAGAGCATGGATGGGGTGATTGTGCAACTCCGGTAGGTAAACAAAGAGCAAATCAGTTAGCAAACCGTGAGCCGATATCGGAAGATACTATCTCAAGAATGGCGGCTTTTGAACGACATAGACAAAACTCTAAAAAAGAATTAGGGGATGGATGCGGTAGATTAGCTTGGTTAGCTTGGGGAGGTGATGAAGGTATCGAATGGAGTAAAAGAAAATTAAAACAGATTAGGAATGAAGTCTAAAGAACTCAGCCACAAACTAAACTTTGGAAAACGAAAGGTAGGCAAGTATAAAAAAAGAAAAGGACCAAAAGACAAACCCGTTAAAAAATACAGAGGTCAAGGATGAAACTATCTAACATAAAACCAAACCCAAAGAACCCTCGGATAATAAAAGACGACAAGTTTAAAAAGTTAGTCCAGTCAATTAAGGACTTCCCCGAAATGATGGAGAAGCGTCCAATGGTTTGCGTAACGGATGTAGATAAAAAGATTTACCCTTTAGGAGGGAATATGAGATTAAAAGCCATTCAAGAATTAGGGCATAAAGAAATACCTGATACTTGGGTCATGTTAGCGGATTCTTGGACTCAAGAACAAAGAAACGAATTTACCATTAAAGACAATGTAGGTTTCGGTGAATGGGATTGGGATAGTTTAGCAAACGAATGGGATAGTGAAAAGTTAGATGAATGGGGATTGGACGTTCCAGGATTTGAACCTGAAGTATTAGAGGCTGAGGAAGATGATTTTGCGGTGCCTGAAGGCGGAGTTGAAACGAACATAGTATTAGGCGATTTATTTGAAATAGGAGAACATCGTTTACTTTGTGGGGATAGTACGGATAGCGACCAAGTTGCTAAACTAATGAACGGAGAAAAGGCAGAAATTAGTTTTACAAGTCCACCATATAATGCAGGCACAACACCTACTGAAATAAAAATGGGTAAAATTTCTAAATATGCAAATGACAATGATAATAAAGATGAAAGCGATTATTTAAAATTATTAATGGATTTTACAAATAATACTTTATTATTTTCAGAATATAGTTTTATAAATATTCAAAGTTTATCTGGAAATAAAACAGCTTTAATTGATTTTTTATATAATATGAAATCTTTTTATGCTGATACTATTATATGGCAAAAACAAAACGCACAACCTGCAATGGCTGAAAACGTATTAAATAGTCAATTTGAATATATACATATTTTTAGTCATAAAGCAAATAGAGCAATTGGAACAAAAAAATTTAGAGGTACTTTGAGCAATGTTTTAGAAATAAGTAAACAAACAAAAAACGAAATAAAAGAACATAATGCAACTTTTCCAATAGATTTAGCAAATTATTTTGTATCTAATTTTGCAGAAAAAAGTATTATTGATTTATTTTTAGGTAGTGGTACAACAATGGTAGCATCACACCAACTTAAACGCAAATGTTACGGTATGGAATTAGACCCGAAGTATTGCCAAGTGATAATTGACCGAATGAAAAAACTCGACCCGACATTAGTTATTAAAAAGAACGGTGTTACAATGATTTAACAGAGATTTATGGCAAATAAGTTAGATAATTTAATACCATTCAAAAAAGGTCAGTCAGGTAATCCCGACGGAAGACCCAAGAAGATTGAAAACGTATTAACGGATTACTTCTTAGCGGAGCATAATTTAAAACTAACTAAAAGCCAAAGTCAGGACATTATAAAAACAATCCTCGGTAAAACAAGAGCCGAGTTAATGGAGTTAGCAAAGAACGATAACCTACCTTTTTGGGTTGCATTAATAGCAAAGAAAGCAACGAGGGATTTCGAAAAGGGAAGCATTCATATATTAGACGTATTATTTGACCGTGTTTACGGTAAGCCTAAAGAGGAAGTGGACCACGTTATAAGCCACGAACAAAGGATATTTAAACAAATAGACTTGGATGCTCCAGAAGACAACAGCTCAGCGGAAAATATCTAAATTAAAAAAAAGAGTTCGGATAGTTCAAGGGGGTACAAGCTCCTCTAAGACTTTCAGTATCATTCCTTTACTTATTGATTACGCTGTATTTAAACCTAAAACCGAAATCAGTATCGTATCGGAATCAATCCCACACTTAAGACGTGGAGCTTTAAAAGACTTTATTAAAATAATGGATTGGTTAGGAATGTACCGAGAGGAACAGTTTAACCGAAGTACACTCCGATATGATTTTGTTAATGGTTCTTACATAGAGTTTTTCTCAGCGGACCAAGCGGATAAATTAAGAGGTGCACGAAGAGACGTTTTATTTGTTAATGAGTGTAACAATATAACCTTTGAAAGTTACCATCAATTAGCCATTCGTACAAGGCGGTTTATTTATTTAGATTACAACCCGACATCGGAGTTTTGGGTTCATAAGGAGTTATTATCGGACAAGGATGCCGAAATGATTATATTAACTTATAAAGATAATGAAGCCTTAGACAAGGACTTAGTAAAAGAAATAGAAAAAGCTAAGGAGAAGGCAAAAGAATCTTCATACTGGGCGAATTGGTGGAAGGTTTACGGATTGGGTGAGGTAGGTGTTGTTGACGGAGTTATATTCGAGAACTGGGAAGTAGTTAAACAAATACCTGAAACCGCTGAGTTATTGGGTTATGGATTAGACTTCGGGTTCACGAATGACCCTACCGCTTTAATTTCGGTTTATAGGTTTAATTCCGAGCTTTATGTTAAAGAGTTAATCTACAAAACAAGGTTAACAAATAACGATATAGTACAGAGGATGATTGAGTTAGGAGTGGACAAATATAAGGACATCATAGCGGATTCAGCCGAACCCAAAAGCATAGAGGATATTTACAGAGGTGGATTCAGGAATATCTATGGAGCGAAAAAAGGACCGGATTCAATAAGAAATTCAATCGACAAACTTCAACGGTATAAGATTAACATAACCGAGGACTCAACTAACGTAATTAAAGAATTTAGAGGGTTTACATGGGCTAAGGACAAGACTGGAGCGCAAACAGGAGAACCCATCGGAATAAACGACCACGGAATAGCAGCATTAAGATATTTCGCTTTAAATAAGCTTGACCAAACCCGAGTAACCTTCCTGTGACAAATAAACAAATTAAAGGTATTTATAAATATGATTCCAACTAATTACAAGGATATAAAGTTAGAACAACTGGCAGGAGTTCACAAAATCCTAAAATCGGATGATGACCACGTAGACAAATGTATACGCTTATTATCTTATTTAACAAATAAGTCAAGAAGGTATTATGAGTCATTACCTTTGTGGAAACTTCAACACTACTTTAAACAAATAAGCTTTTTATTCCAACCTAACCCTAAACTACCAGTAAAGAAAGTCATTTGGTTAAATGGATATCCTTATAAGGCTTTATTGGATGTTTCTAAGTTCTCAAGTTCACGCTATCTATCTTTAAAGCATTATGTTAGCAACGGACAAACAGAACAAAACCTACATAAGATAATAGCTTTAATGTATAAACCTTTATTTAAGAGTGATAAGTTAGATGAGGAGGGGAACTATAAAGATGATTCAATGAATGAAATAAACCGAAGAGCTGAACTAATAAAGGGCAAAAGTTGCTACGATGTTTACGGAGCGGTTTTTTTTTATTCCAAAGTGTCCACAATCTTGAGCGCCCGTATGCAGACCTATTTGGAACAAGCGATGGAGAAGATAAACCACCACATGAAAGAACTAAATCTAAACTAATAACTCACTACGGATGGTATCACATTTTAAACATAGTAACGGACAACGACCCATTCAAAGAAGAGGAATTAATGAAGTGGAATGTAAGGAGATTGTTAAACAGATTAATGTATTTAAAAGACAAAGCAAGCATTGAAGCTTGGGAGGCTGAACTTGGAAAGCATAAATAAAATAATAGAAGATTTTGCGATTAAGTTAGTTAATGACTTAAGATTATCACTTAAAAATAAAGGTGTTAGTTACGGAGGTGGTCAGGAGTCAAGGTTAGCTGCTTCTATTAAATACAAGTTGACGTATCCAAAGGATGATTTAAAAATGGATATATCAATGAATGAGTATTGGAAGTGGGTTGATGGTGGTCGTGGAGCTGGTCCGGTGCCTTCAGATAAGATACTACCTTGGGTAAAGAAAAAAGGTATAGCCCGTAAATTCGCTCAAGAAAAAAAGATGCCATTTGATAAAGCATCTAAATCTTTGGCTTTTTTAATATCAAGGAAGATAGCAAAGAACGGATATAAGGCTAATCACTTTTTTACTGAAGTAATTAACGACGGAAGGCAGGAAATATTAGCGCAGAAAATAAGACAAGAATACGGTAAAGTAATTAAAAATAATTTAGACACATGGCAATCACAATAACCAAGAGGCCTCATCGGATAGTCCCTGCATTCAATGATATAGAATTTGAGTTCTCAGGAAGCAACGTAACAAGCACCTCACAGTCATTTCAAGTTGTTGTAACAATAGGCTCAACAAGTTACACATTCAACATTGACCCACATCCAACTACATTTAAAGGTTATTTCAATTTAAGACAAGTAGCTGAAAAGCACGTAGTAAATTACTATCCATTTGGTCTTGACGGATGGCAATTAGTAACTGGTGGAATAGAAAAGTTTATAGTAGACATTAACGAAGTATACGGAACTCCGCCAACAGTACACACAGGAAGCACAGGTAATGTAGTATTAGCATGGAACGGTTCTTTAAATATGAGCGAACGAGCTATATACGAAGAGAATGATTTTGTTAATGTAGGAACGGATAGAGTAACTGCTTTAAATAACTTAGATACTATAACAAAAGTAAAAACCGACCAAGATGCTGTACTTTACTTTTTACAGAGCCCAGCGGATTACATTACAACGGTTAAATTAATTACTTATAATTCAAGCGGAACAGCTTTAAACTCTTATTTCATTAATAACTCTTATACGACATTAGCACCTAATAACACCTATAACACTACAAATAAATACGTATGTATTAATATGGGTGTGGCAAGTTTAACGCAATTATTCGCTAATTCTCCTGCAAGCTTTACGGCTGTTACTTCGCCTGTAGTAAGTTCATCGCCTTTATTCATAGGTACTGAATCTTACTATACGTGTACGTTTTATTCTAACTTAAACATGACTCCGAAAACCATACGTTTTGATATAGATGAAACGTGTGCTAAATTCTACAATCAACCACTTTATTATTTAAATAGATACGGAGCTTATGACTGGATTAATATGTACGGAAACCATAAGAAAAAAGACAATGTAACACGCTCTACATATAATGCTCAGTTAAATAAATTCGAGGCTTCATATACTAATAGTACGTTCACGACTAACTATACTAAAAGCCCACCATTAAGTATTCAAAGAAAAGTTTTATCAAGCACGTACGAAAAGGCACATACTTTACAATCTAATTACTTATCGGACTTTCAAGTATTAGCATTAGAGGATTTATTCACTACTGCTGAATTGTTTTTAAACTCAGGATATCAGGATTATAAAAAGTTAGTACCAACGGATACAACTTACGAGTTCAAATCTAACAAAATTGATAAACTAATCAACCTTCAAGTTAACGTAAACGAAGGAATAACAGAACGCAGACAATTTACAAATGACTAGACTATTTATAGCCGGAACTGAAGTACCTGTAATGCAGGACTTAGGAATTAAGATAACCTATGCGGTAGCGGATATGCGTACACCTGAATTTAGGGATTTTGATTTCAGTAAGACAATATCTTTACCTTCAGTTAAAACAGTAGATAGGCTATTTGAGTTTATTTTTGATGTTAACTTAGATTTACAAACCTTTAACCCTAATAAAAAAACAGATGCTGAAGTTTATTTAAACGAGCATAGAATATTCAAAGGCTCTATTCAAATTGTTAGAATAGAGATGAATCTTCAAACTGGTCAGTATATTTATTCATGTAATCTAATTGGCGAAGGTGGGGATTTATTTAAACAAATAGGCGATAAACTATTAATTAATAACGATGATTCAGCGGATGACATCGACTTAAACTCTAATCCTTATTCTTATAACTTTAACCACGCATTAGATAGGTCAACTATTCAACGCTCTTGGGGTGATTGGAACGGAACAGGATACAACGGAAGCAACACACCAAAGAATTGGAACGGTTCAGCATTTGTTAATACTGTAGCTGGTTATGGGTATAGATATCCGTTAATTTATTACGGTCAGTATCAGTTTAACAATTTATCTCAAATGTTTGGGCATACTTGGGAAACGAGATACATGCGTCCGGCTATACCTATTTATCAAATCATAAAACAAATATTCACAAAAGCCGGTAAGACATTTACAAGTACATTTTTAGAATCAAGCAACTTTAAAAAGTTAGTAATACCATTCTCAAACGAAAGTTTAGAACCGGACCCAACAGAATACAATAATAGGACATTCTCAGTAGGGTATCATACACTTTACACGCAATCTTTTACTGCTCCGACTTTAACATTTATAACATCAGTTAGTGGTACTTATTTTTATACAACAGGGTTAAATACAGTAGCTTTAACAAATCCAAGAGAAACACCAACAACTGCTCCTGCTTATAATTATTACGATAACGGAAACCAACATAACGCTACGACTGGTATTGTAACAGTAGGTCAAAGCGGTAACTATGTTTTAAGCCTTTTCGCTGGCACTCCTGTATTTAATCACAATATAAGTAACACAATAACAACAGCTACGATTGTAGGTGGTGCATATATTCAAAGGTCAACGGATGGAGGTTCTACATGGACCACAATCGCACAAACAAACTTTAACACAGGTGCCGGTATATCAGGCCCAACAATTTACGGATGGAATGTAAATGTAGATGTAGAGATATATTTAGATGGTGGAGATTTGATTAATACATTAGTTGATTATACTCTTACAATAACTACAACAGGAGCAATATCAGGTGGCTTTACATCTTCATCCATAAGTTCGGGTTCATTCACAATGCAAAACCAATCCGAAGAGATTGACGAGGGGATGACCGTAGTAATAAATAAATGCTTACCTGTTGGAGTTAAGCAATTAGATTTATTAAAAGACGTTATTAAGATGTTCAACCTTGTTTTTATGATTGACAAGGATGATGAAAATAACTATATAATAGAACCATTTGTAGATTCAAGCAATCCGACTGAAAGTTTTTATCCGATGATGGGTGTTGCTTCAGGTTCGGGAACTAATTATGAAGTATTTGATTGGACTGATAAATTAGATATAGGTAAAAAGTTTGAAGTATTGCCGATGCAAGAACTTGACTTTAAAACCTATACTTTAAAATATAAAGATGATGGAGATTACCTAAATACTAAGGACAAAGAGATTTTAGGTGAAACTTTCGGAACAAAGGAAATAGAAGTAGACAATGACTTTATAAACCAAGCTAAGACAAATGAATTAGGATTTAGTGCTACGCCAAACGCATACCCTAATTTATACACAGCTACGGTTCCTTATATTTATTCATTCGATAACGGAACGGTAAGTAAATTCAAACCTAATATTCGTTTGTTATATTATAATGATTGGGTTAATGGTACTAATTATGTAAGCGGAGTAGGGTACGGAACTATATTTAAAGATTGGACATTATACGGATTTACTACAAG
>Ga0102861_1000274_pt1 | contig 12567 bp, 9 predicted proteins | sample Colrivmeta1449B3_FD_78182 | JGI IMG/M metagenome (GOLD analysis project Ga0102861, IMG submission 78182) | Estuarine microbial communities from the Columbia River estuary - metaG 1449B-3 | ecosystem: Environmental > Aquatic > Marine > Intertidal zone > Estuary | place: USA: Columbia River Estuary... | reverse complement strand
TGCAAGGAGTGTAAAAAGCGCCCTACATACGGCGTGGACCGGGCCGACTACTGCGAAGAGCACAAAAAGGCCGGCATGACCGTATTTTTACGAGTTTTTTGCAAGGAGGATGGGTGTGAAAAGACGGCAGCTTTCAATTTGCCCGGGCGCAAGGGGGGCGTCTACTGCACGGGTCACGCACGGGAAGGGATGATAAATATTTTCGAGACAAAGTGCAAGATTTGTTGGGCCGTTCGCGCTCGCAAGGATTATGATGGCCACTGTGCCCAATGTTTTTCGCACGTGTTTCCGGACAGTCCGCGGATCCGCAAGTTCAAGACGAAGGAACGGGCCGTCAAGGACTTTCTCGTTGAAAAATGGCCTGACAGCCTCATGACCCACGATAAGGCCGTGGATTGCTTCAGGTTCAGACCGGATTTTGTGTTTGAATTGGGTTCTCACACTATAGTCATCGAGGTCGATGAAGAACAGCACGAGAGATATGACTTGTCGTGTGAGAACAAGAGGCTCATGAGCATATTTCAGGGACTGGGGTCCAGACCTATGGTCATGATCAGGTTCAACCCCGATAAATACGTTGATGGCAATGGTAAGAAGGTCAAGGGGTGTTGGCACGGGACGGGCCTAGTGCATCAAGGCGGCGAGTGGCGGAGCCGGTTGAAGGAACTGCACGGTGTAATCGAAAAGTGGTGGGGCCGTGTACCCGAAAAAGAGGTCACGGTTGAGCACCTGTTCTACGACGGGTACATATCAGGCACGGGGTTAGGCCTTATGAAGGTCTTGTAACCCCAGAAACCCAATAACAAAAGTAAAACGAGGATGAATATCGTCCACTTGCCGAACGGCGTCTTTTTGGGCGGCGGAGGCGGTGGCGGCGGCTTGGCCTGCTCATCAAGCATGCGCTTGATTTCCAGTTCCCCAAGTCGTCGGCTCATGTCCTTCAGGTCCTCCTGCTCCTCTTCAGATTCGCGATCCCGAATGTGAAGTCTGAGCACGAATGCGTTGGTTTCCCAACCCCTAAAGTTTACGGGCGCGCCGGTCTTGTCGACCCACCGGACCGTCAGGCGCTGCAGGCTTGCGATGGGCTCGGGGTACGTGACGGACACGCAATAGTCCTTATTTTCATGGAAGTTCTTGATACAGGCCGAGCCTACATCCATCATGACGGGTGCAAAGTTGCGGTTGGCGTTCGACCCCGTGATCGTGCCGTTCGCGCCGGTGATGGCGCCCGTGTCCACGTGACTGGGGGTCCTGAGCTCGTCAATGTCGAGCCAGATGTATTCGTTGAGGCTCATGTCCACAAGTGTTGAACTCCGGATGATGTACTTGCCCGTGTATGCCGGGTCTGTAGGTCCTGCGAGGGAGGAACTCAAAAGAGTTCCGTGGGAAAGGCCGAGCATCTTGGAGAGTTCGGCCGAGTGTATGAAGATTGTGAAAGGGGTGGTGGAGCTGAAGAGAAAGTGGCCTTCGTCTGGGAGGTATTCAGTGATCACGTTAGTGATCGCGCCCGTCAGCGCCTGAGCCAATCCATACACGCTGTAGAACCCATCGTTCAAAGAGACGTTGGAGGAGCTGACGGCCAGTACATTAGACCCGTTATTGAGGTTGTACATTGAATTACATACACGAGCGCTCACGAGATCCACGCGTTCTATGTCTTTTATGGGGCTCGTGAGGTGCAGGGTGTATGAGTTCCCTGAAGGGTACAGCTGGACGTCACGGTTCTTGGAGTCTGCGAAAAGGAGACGTGTGCTTGGGGTCGAAGATTGCATCTTCTCCTTCTGATTTATAGTTGGATATTTTTACACTCGAAAAGAGAGGGGACGCGCGCGCTGACCAGATCGACACGTGAAACGTTCTTGATCGGTGTGGTCAGGTGGAGGACGTAGCTTTCCCCTGTCGGGTACAGGGCCACGTCACGGTTCTTGGAGTCGGCGAAAACTAACCGAGTCCGTGAGGACTCGTGAACCGAGGTCATTGCTAATTTAGGTTTGGAATTTAAGCAGGGCGAGTGAACGGAGTTCACGAGCCGGGACCGGAGGTCCCTCCTAGGCGCGCTTCGAGGAGCTACGCTCTGGTCGAAAGCTCCAGAGTGGCGAGGCGGGCTTCGAGTGACTCTATGGTCTGAGCTTGCGTCTTCACGAGAGCCGAGAGCTCCTTGAAACCTCCGGTCTCTGATGAGTATCCAATTAGCCACAGTGGTATGTGCATCCAATAAAGGCCTTGATGTATGTAGTTCCGTTGAATATGTATTCTTCTGATAAGTATTTTGGTGAGTTGAGAAGGAAATCGCATGACATAGTTGATTTAGCGACTGTATAATTGTGAAGCAAGTCATCATCTTGGCGTTTACCAACCCCTGGTATAATAGACGACGTGATATAATCACCATTTTCAATATTTCCGTTGATGTTTGACACCCACACTGCCCCCTCGCCAAATGAGTTGATACGTATTCTATCCTTTAACCCATTTTCAAATCCATTATCTATATGGTCATAGTCAAACTTTCCGTCGGTGTTATACGGAGACTGACCATTATCCTTCAGGTTAGTGATCACACCAAATACAGCCTTGTCATTGTCTTTTGTACTTAGAACAACGTTTGGAAGGGCTTCGTTAATCTGAATTGCTTCTTTATCAGTTAGCCGTGTACCATCAGATGTGTAAGATACGTATCCCGTATCAGCGGCGCTCACGATTAATCCTACATAATTCTGAACATTTATTTTGATATCTTCGTTGTTAGGAACTCCAGCATGCTGACCCGTGAAATAAGAAGTACCTGCAACTGTTGCATAATAATACGACGTCCCAGCGCGCCAAAATAAGTAAAGTGTACCCGCATACTGTGTAGGACATAGCGTCGCTGAACTGGATATAGCTGTTTGCAATAGTGCTTTTGCTAACACATTGTTTGCTAAGCTCCCATCAAACATTGTGTGATATGGGTTTTCAGCACTGTTGTAAATGTGCAGAATGCACTTTGGGTCGTTTGTCCTGATGCCGACGTTGCCACTCGAATTGATGCGCATGCGCTCAGTCGGAGTCGCGTTATTCGTCGCCGAAGTAAAAAACTCGATTTGAGATCCGCCTTGAAAACAGTTCAGGTTTATCCCAGATGCAGCATAACTTGCTGTACCCGTACCTGCAATCGGATCCCATCCGTTTGCTATACGTAAAATACTATTGAACGGGGCGGAGTTGACGTACTGCGGCTGAAGCCGCCACGTGGTATTTCCGGCGTTTCCATTGATGTTTGAGCTTGCGAATATGTCGCCTCCGTTGACGTGGAGGGCACTTATGGGACTCGCCGTCCCGATGCCGACGCGTCCGTTCGCCGAGTCGTAGAACAGCGTGGACACGGTCGTCGGTACACCCGAACCGGCCCCATAAAGGATACGGCCGGCCGTGTACGTCGTGCTCAGGGACCCCGCGGACCCACCGACGCTCAGGGACGCTGCAGACCCCGTCAGGCCGGTTCCTGGGCCTGAAAACTGCGTGGACGCCGTGATCGTCGTGCCACCGACCGTGTTGGACCCAGCGATGGCGCCGTAATGCGTGGTCGCCACGACCGTCGCCGCGTTCATGGTGCCTGTGAACACGTCCAGGGCCGTCTGAGGATTCGTCGTCCCCACCCCCACGTTCCCGTTCGCCCCCACGAAGAGAGCCGTGGACCCGGTCGTCGTCTGGGCGCTGAACACGTTGCCCGTGCCGAACTGCCTCACGGTCAGTGCGTTCGATGAAACTGCATTGCCGGTCACTAGGACCGCGGACGAGTTTATCAGGGTCGGAACGGCCGTCCCCGAGTTTTGGTTGAACGTACTCATCTACTCTGAGCAAACATTAGTTTGCGACGGGACGCGCGGCGTCCCTCTAGGGAGATTTGTTTGGGGCGGGGTGAAGACGGGTTCACTGGTACAAAAAGTACATTATGGGTTTTCAACTTTAAGATTGAAAGGAAGAATCAATTTTAAAATTGAAATGAAAAGTCTAATAGGGGCGGTGGCTCTTGAACACCCAGTGTTCAAATTGTACCAGGGGGTGGGATGGTCTTCCAGTAGTCACGGTCCTTTATAGGTTCTGACCCGTACGTGAATGGATAAGGTGCAAGGGGCGTGTCCTCGACGTCGTCCGGGTCCAGGTATGCGTCTGGACGGCCACCCTCAGCTCTGTACGAGGCCCGGTCCTTCATACCCGATGGCCCGTCTGGGTCCGTTCCTTCCGGAACAAACTTAATCATAGGACTTGAAGTGATCAAAGCCTTAAGCCGGGCCTTCATAGCCTCTTCTTCAGTCTTGAAATAACCGATCAGTTTCCCGGTCAAAGTCACCTTCCAGGCCTTGCCCTTTTCACGGCTCGCGACGTACGTGATCCCCACACCCTTGGACGAAGCATCTGTGCGCTTGACCGTCCTGACGGCCGACTTGACGAGGTTCTCCTCCCTGAAATCCCAAGCGTCACCATTCACGTGAGCCCACGGACCCTTCGAGCCTTTGACGACGTCCTGGAGGTACACGCGTTTCCCGAGCCTCGTGGCGAACACCTGATGCGTCTTGGCGTGCTGGAACCACGTGTACTGGGCGAGGTTTCTGGTGAGCACGGAGTGGGTCGAGACCTGAGCCGTATGAAGCACGGTTCGTATACCATCCACATACCGCCATATCATAATGGTGTCCGTCATCCTGGCCGTCCTGGTACAAGACCAACATTATAATTCAGGCCGGTCAGCCCTACCCTACCCACCCTTAATTCCTTTTTGAAATTCAAAATTTTCCCATGACCTAAATGAAAAACCTGTAGTGTTCAAATTGTACCAAGGGTCCGTATGGCCTGAACCTCCATAAAGTCAATGGAACTGGGCGAAGCCCGACTCCATTGAGTCTATGAATTTACTGAAAGTCCCTTAGGCCTCTGGAGCCGGGGGCTGACGCCCTGTGGATCACAAGTCCTACGGACTTGGTCTCGGGGGCCAAACGATCGCAAAAGGATCCGACTGAGTCGTGACGTCCCGCAACTGAGCACGGTACTGGACCCACTCGGACTTGTTGGGCACCTCGTAATCGGTCACGCTGCAGGTCCAGTCGGATTCGTAGAGCTTCTGGCGCTGCTGGGCGCGGACGGAGGTCCACTGGGCGTCGAGCTTTGCCTGGACTTTTGCGGGGTCTTCGACGAGGGTCACTGTGTCTGTTTCGGAGTCCTTGACGGCCATGACCACCGTAGGGTCTTCGCATGTGCACTGGACGCCCGGAGAGTCCACCAGAGATGCTCCCGTGGTGAGAAACTGACCCTGAATTTCAAGAGTTTCGGGGTCGATGAGGACGGTCCACGACATTTACTATTTACAACTATAATTCCGCTGATAAATTGAGATTCACACCCGAAGGTATGTCCACGACACCGGTTCCAGCTGCGGTATAACCAACGTCGAGATAACCGCTCATTACACCATAACTCGTAAATGAGATAGAAGCAAGGTTCGTGGGCGTTCCCAGCGCGACCGGCGTCCCTGTAGGTGCGGCCCTCATGGGCGGGAAAGTGATCGGTTGACGGTCGATATTTGACATGTAACGCCTGTACAAAGCCGCTTGCAAGACGGTCTGATAGTACCTCTGACACAGCGCCAGCTGGGTTCCATAAGGAACCACCTCAAAAGGGGTGGCGACCGAGCCTTTCTCGAGCTGGACGCCGGTGTATTGAATATATGTATTCAGGGTCGCCGCCCAGTTATAAACACCGGAATATCTCGTGTTAGTCGATGCGTTCCAGCCTACTGACCCATTTGTATTTCCTAGTGGTGAAAACATTACTTCAATTGCACCGCTACTACCCGTATTGAATACTGTACCGCTAGGGGGTGGAGGGATGGTGAATGTGAGGTACTGCCACGTCCCCGTCGTCGTGAATGGTGCTATGTAAGTAGTACTTATGTTGGTATTTCTTATAGTCATGTTAGATGTACTTCCCGCCGGCATATTTGACCTGTACCAAAAACTCAAGGTGGCGGGAACACCGAAAGAAGTTCCCCAATTGAAGTCTTGAATTGAATACCCTTCAAGAATTGTTTCGGGTTCTATGTAGCTGAAGCTACTACACGCGGTTGTTGCTACAAGATTCAGTGCGTTCCTATAACCGTACTGATAAGGAGTATCTGCTATAGTTAATGTATTTTGACTATACGTGATAACACCTGTTGATATAGAGCTATTAATATAAAATCTGTCTACGAGGTAGGAACTTGTACTCGTCGTGCTCGTCCCCCTCTGCGCGATCCGCATATCCCCATTAAGGATCCGGTTCCTAAACATCAACGGATTCCCCGCGCTCAATGTACCCGCGACCACGGCGCTCCCAGCAACCTCCAGGGCCTGGGTCGGTGCGGTGACCCCGAGGCCGAGTCGGCCGTCCGCTGTCACATTCGGGCCCTCGATGGTGCCGTTGAGGGTCCAATCACCAAGTGCCGTATCGGTTACACCAGTCGTTCCAGCTATAGCAAGTATGACCATTCGGTATGTAGTGAATGACTGACTTGCTGAAACCGTGAACGAAAGAGTCTGACCGAGTGACCATGACGTGTACCCAGAACGCGCGTCTGTCAAGTACCAATTAATACCATCCGACGACCCCAAAACTACCCAATTTCGCGGACTCGTGTGGGCTGAACTATCACTTCGTGCAGTTACCGAATAACTCGAAACTTGAATAGATGTCGGAAATTGAACCTGTAGCCAATCCCCATTATAAGAAGTGCCTGTAACATCGACGGTCACATTGGACGCCGTGTAAACACCACCGTTTGCAGCGGTGTTATAAGTGCCTGTTGATGCCCATAATGTACCTGCTGATTTATCAAAAGCTTTCCATGCTGCATACGTTGCACTAACTTCGTTCAAAGCACTCGCCACGTAAGTGCCCTGCCCGTACCCCGCGTTCAAAGTGGTGGCGTAACCAGTCATGGCCGCGGGGGGGGAGGCCAGGGTCAATGGAGCACCATTGACCCCCCCAGAATTCGCCCCGCCGAATTTACTCGTGAGAACTCGGCCGGGCGCCGGGGCGTTGCGTCGGAGCAAAACGGTTCCGTACGGTAGTCCGGCCTGTGTGGTTCCCTGGATGGGTTGCAAAGGGCCCGATGGGACTTGGAAGTTCGTGGTGTAGAGGGCTGCGCCGCGGACGATGCGGAGGTTCGAAAGGTAACCCTTAAACTGACTCGCCAAAACATTATTGGCCATGATGTACATTTGTTGCGGCGATGTGTAAGTGGGAGTCCCTGTTACTGACGAGAACGTATCAGTCAGAACACCGTTCGTGAACAGACGCACGGTCGCCGACGTGAAAGTGGCTGCCACGTGATACCACCCGTTTGTCGCGACACTAGTTGTACCGGACAAATAAGGTGCGCCTGCCATTCCAATCATTTGAACGCGCACCTTTCCAGGTGTACTAATTGTGAGCGAAACAGTTCCGTTATTGAAGATCACACTGTCCGTCGATAAATCTGTAATGTATATCCAGACCTCGAAAGTATAATCCATTGCACCGAAATTGTAGTCGAGTGCAGACGGCGGCGTCCTGATTCCGTACCCTGAACCACCTCCTCCATAGAGCGACCCCTCCCCCGCAAACGGCCCGAAACTCGAGTACTGAACGGTATTCGCGACGGTCGCGGTATTGGACACGACGTACGCAGGCACGTTCAGACCCGAGCTCGAAAAGTCCTGCGGCACGTACTTGTCCCCAGAGATTCCAGTGAGCGACGCGGTCTGCGCGCCGTAGCTCAACGTGACTGGCTGGGCGATGGTCAGGGGCTGGGCGGTGTCGGCGGTGCCGTAGAGTACGAGATCGAGTATAGTGGCGCACTGATAAGTGGAATTGCCTGAAATTTGGTTCGTCACGACCCTGTAGTATGAATAAGCCTGCGTGGAGTTGACGGAAAACGAAGAAAACCCCGTCACTGTAAAAAGAATGGTCGTCTTTTGAGAATCCACGAGGAACCAGTTGACGCCATCGCGGCTGCCTAACACAACCCACTTTCCAGGCATCTGGTTGGAACCACTGGCTCCATAAATCGAATAGCTCGAAACCGTTACGGAACTGGGGAGCTGAATCTGAAGCCATTCACCCGGATAAACCGAACCATTGACGTCAGTGGTAGTGACCGTCCCTGTGTACGAGTAAGGAGCCGATGTTGAATACAAAGGCTGTCCTGAAGACCACTGATAGGACGGGTTCTTATCAAACGCTTGCCAAGCTCCGAAAAGAGTGGCATTGAATTCACTCGAGTCGCTCGCCACATACGTCCCGCCGTTGATCGAGGTGACGTACCCCGTCATGGCGGCAGGAGGCCAAGGGGCCACATTGGAACTTTGGCCCATCTTTGTGATGTTGACGCGCCCGTCGCCCGCGATGCTCAGTGCCGGCGTGCCGTTGACGTCGCCGATCTCGATGGGGGCGTTGGTCGTGGCGGTGGTCAAGGCGCTGTAGGCGTTCAGGATCTCCACGTTGCTCAAGGCGCGGTTGTAGATGGCGAAGGTATTAGCGGAAGCCGAAGCCCAGTACGTCTTGGAAATTTCAGTCCCTAGAGCGGTCCAGGACGACGTGAAGTCGGCAATCGCAGGTGAAGGCGTCTGGCTGCTCTGACAGTTGAACAGACCGTTGATCCATATATCCGCAAGGCCCGTCGAGGGGTTCCACCGGCAAGCAACCACGTAGGACGTCCCCTGGTTCATCACACCGACTGCAGTTGTCGCCTGAGGGTTAGTTGATGCGGGAGGGGGAGCGTTCACATAAAAGTAGTATTGGTTTCCTGTTCCGGCGCGCGCAAACCCTAAAGCGTATGCATAGGAAGGAGAGGCGCCGGCAACGCCAATATCAAATATGCGCTCGTAGTTTCCGACAGTCCCGTTCCACGTGTACCGGAACACGGCCGTGAACCCCCTCGTGGCGATGTTGAACGTCTGCGGCCCGAAGTTCATGAATTGCTTGAGACCTCGGTCGAACGTGAGCGCGCCGTTTTGGGTGGTGGGGCTCGACTGGCCTACTCTCAGCAAAAATTGCGTGACGCCCGGGCTCGTCGTGGAACTCAAGGGGGCTGAAGGGACCGTGAAGGTGGCCAAGGAGCCCGTGGAGCCCGTGTAGACGGGCGTGCCGGTCGTGAGGCGGAGGTCGGCGACGTAGGCGTTACACGCTACGGAATTCATTTGCCCCATTGTCAAGGGCCAAGAGAGCACGGTTGGCGTCCCCTGAACAGTTTCGAAGTTCGTGGTTCCTGTGAGAGTTCCACTACGGTTCGTGACGACTGTGGTCTGAACGCCGTTCACGAATATGAAGATTTGACCAGCCGTCGAGCACGTCGCGGCGATATGGTTCCAGGTATTCGCGCTTAGCTGGGTCGTGCTCATCACGGTTTGTAGAGATCCGGTATAGTAGTAAAAATTCACATACCCCGTAGTATTGGCACCGAAGGACCAGTAATTACCACCGCTATCGAACCGCATCATACCGAAAAGTGTAGGTTGGGGATTTGTACCTGATAGAGTACTCGCCCCCGTGAACGTCGGGTAGTTTACCCAGGCCTCGATGGTCATACCCGTCGTGGCCCATGCGATCGTAGAGTTCGAGTACGTTGCCGTATTCTGCAAGTAATTACCCGCCGTCCCGTTAAAGTACACGGACCCCTCCTTATAAAGGTCCGCAAAAGGCGACTGAGTCACGGCCGGCACGGACCCCGTGGTCGTGACGCCCAGTGAATTGACGCCCGACTCCACGATCGCGTACGACCCAAGGTTCTGATTCGCCGGCTGGACCTTTGTCCCGCTCGCGAAGATCATGGCGTCTGAAGGAAGGGCGTGGGCCCTGACGCTGTCCAAGGACTGCACCTGGCCCGTCACGACCTGACTGGCCGAGACGAGAGAGGTCATCGCGTTCTACTAGGTGCCGAGGAGAAAAACTTGTTAGATCTTAGTATCAAGATGACCTCTTATCCGTTGTTCCGTCTCGAGTCCCTGGCCACCATGCCCAACGTGACCGCCAAGGACATTCGCAACTACTTTCGCCTGGCCAACAAGTCGACCCCCGAGGCGAACGCCTTCAGGCGGCGTATGGGCCGGCTCTTGGGCTTCCCGACAAACGTCACGCCGACGTGGGCCGCCATAAGGCTTCAGGCGGGTTTCGCACCCTTTGACAGGAACATCGCAACCTTCACGGAACGTCTTTACGGGACCGGTGGCCGGGGCCATCGGAACTCACAGGGTTCGACTCGGTGGCCAGAGGGACCCCGCTACACTTATTTCAGTGGACCCGTGGTCCAGCGCCATCACAACATGACCCCGTGGGCCAGAATATTCAAGGCTGCCCCGGAACTCCGCAAGCGCGCGGGGATGATCGCCTACGGCCTGACCCTCCCGCCCCACAACGCCAACGGCCCCCAGGGTCGCATCCCGCTCAACAGAAACATGGCCAAGATGATCGCTGAATTTGTGCGGAAGCTCGAACTCAACAACGTCCGGCGCTCGCCGCGATCACCGGTCCCGGGGGCGCTTCGGGCCGCGTCACCTCCACGGGCGGCGTCACCTCGTCGGACCCCCTCCCCTTCACGGCGTCGGAGCGTGAGAACTCGGTCGGCGGCAAGACGGTGAAGGGGTTATTTTAGAGGCTCTGTGGTGGGTGGACGATGCCGGATATGGGCGCTATGATGTATCCTCGTGCCTCTAGTTCTTGTGTGACTTCCGCCTTGCTCACGTATAGGCCACCGGGCATCAAATTTTCGATGTCAAGTATGATTTTTTCAAGGTGGACTGGTCTATCAAGTTTCAAGTTGCCCACGTGTTTCTCCACGTCCGTCTTGACGTCCAGGCCGATCACAAATGGTTGGGTAACATGGGCACCACCTCGCCATATACGCGCATCGCTGCGAACCTCCACGTCGTGTTGTGAAAAAACACCCTTGTAAAAGTCTTCATTGAACCTCAATAGACCTATTTCATTACGTTGGCACCATTCACGGAAATAACTTACAAAGATTTTCAGAGGGCATGATCTCGACGGATCTAAAATAACTTCATTGGACTGAATGAATCTTTTTAGGGGGTGCTTCTCAAGTCGCGTGGCGGGCTTCACGCTCGTCACCCCGTGTATGATGTCCACCATGCGATTCTCGTCACCAGTGAAGTACTCGTTGCCCCTGATGTGTTTCACAAACTCGCTCCTGAACATCCCGATAATCTCTCCTTCGATGGACACGACGTCGCCCTGGACCTTGCGGACGTAAACGATCTGACTGTCGGGTGGGTAGCTCTTGAGCCTCTTCAGGTGCGTCCCGTAGTCCTGCTGCGTACGACCCACCTTGTACACACCGTCCGCCATCATGATCAGGTAGATGTAGCCGGGCATCCCTTACCCTGGCCTGAGAAAAGAAATTTGGCCTGGGGCTCCAGACCCTGACCCGAATTCACAAATGCGTGGGACCCTCCACACATTTGTGAATTTTTAATTATTGTTTTTACTTTTTGACATGAGTTTGGAGAGAAAATGCCCAACGAAATTTCTCAAGGAGCCTCATAGACCCCGGCGGCTATGTTGAGATCACGGGTCGCCTTGCGCTTGCCCGGGAACCTGCCGAAGAAGTCCTTGAGGAACGTGCGGACAGCCTGAAAGTACTCGCACCGCTTGGACATGTCGCCGGTCCACACGTTGTTGTCGAGGTCCACGAGGGTCGTGCGCCACATCCAATCCTTGAACTCGGCGTACCGGGCCCAGTCCTTGAGCAGCGGCAAGACCTGATTATGGACCACGAGGCACACGAGCTCCGTGAGCCCATCGAGGTTCACACGTTTGAGACCCTTCGCCTCCTCTTGGTTGATCCAGACGATGAGTTGCTCCTTGTGGAGGTTCGGCCAGACTATGCACTGGTTCGGGATTCGGCTGAAAACCTGCCTGAGAAGTTCGGGGACCACGGCAGTCATGTGGCCTTTGGCGGGTGGCACGAGCCCCTGGAGATCCATCTCACCGAGCCGGTGTCTGAAAACCTCTGGGACGGGCTTGGCCTCCCTGACGTACTTGGCGGCCTCGGGGCGGTCACACGGGTTGTGCCGAGCGTCGTGACGGGTCTTGGCTATCTTCCACGACGGGCCCTTGAAGAGAACCCCACAACGTTCACACCGATGCTCCATCTACCATGGCCTGAGAAATTTCTTCTGGGGCTGGAACGGGCACGAGGTCCTTGAGGATTTCTTCACGGGTGATTTTCCCACTGGCCAAGAGCCCGAGTTTGCCCTGGGTGTCGGCCTCGATGTGTGCCCGGCACAGGGTCCGGCCTCCCCACCGGAGTTCACTGCATCCTTGGATCACACACTCCATTTCTAAAATACAATTCTCTTTTTTAAGACTGAGTTTGGAGAGAAAATGCCCGATGAAATTTCTTAATCCGTGTCCGGGTCCACGTAAGCATCGGGCCTCCCTGCAATGACCTGGGGGCCTGACGGGCCGTCGGGGTCCGTTCCTGCTGGCACGAAGTTCATTTTTAAAATTAAAGTTTTTCTTTTTAAGATGAGTTTGGGAGGAAATTGCCTC
>Ga0102861_1000270_pt1 | contig 12599 bp, 27 predicted proteins | sample Colrivmeta1449B3_FD_78182 | JGI IMG/M metagenome (GOLD analysis project Ga0102861, IMG submission 78182) | Estuarine microbial communities from the Columbia River estuary - metaG 1449B-3 | ecosystem: Environmental > Aquatic > Marine > Intertidal zone > Estuary | place: USA: Columbia River... | reverse complement strand
GCGTTTCTTTACAGCCTATGCTAATGGCAAATCTCCCTTGCCTATTAAGCTGCGTGTAAACAATGCACTAAAGCGTTCCTGCTGCTCTGGCACGACGCTTGCGGGATTGTGAGAGATGGCTTTGCGTAAAGCATTAAGCTCATGCCACTCCCGTGCGGAAAGCAGAGGCGATGGCAAAGAGGCAAGCAAGCTCAAAATGTCAGGGAAAGCTCATCATATCTTAAAAGAAAGGCCGCCCCAAAGGCGGCCCTCGTAGCGGCTCTAATCAGAATAAATCCTTAGGAGCCGTATATACCAAGCTTTCCTTAAAGCCTAGTGTTTGATAGTCGCCCATATCATCAGCCAGCTTCTTGGCTTCTTTCAAGGCAATCTCCATGCCCCTAATTTCCCCGCCATAGTCCTTCTCTGCTCTGCGCTGGATGCGCACAGTGCCATAGGGGCTTTCTTCCTTGTCAATGCCATTTTCTTTTAGCAGTGCCATTAGCTCTTCTTTACAAAGAACCTCCTTTTCGGCTAGTGCTTTTTGGTTTGCCTTGATGGCTTCTAGTTCTTTGAGCAAATCCAGGAAGTCTTCCATTGTTACTAACGATTGATTGAAACAACAATAACCGTCGCACAAATCAAGGCAACGATAACGACAAGAGCATCAGCTATTGCCATGATCAAACGCCAGAAGCGAGAGGAGCAGTCTTAAAGCCGCGATCAATGAGTTGCACAATCTCTTCAAAGCTTCCACGCCAGTGACGCTCTTCTTTTGCATCACGAGCACCATAGAGAATACGACTCTTAGGAGGATGGCCGCGATCAGGCGTTGAATAGCCGTGATGGTTAATCACAGTAACTGCGATGCCGTTGTGCTCTAGCGATGGAAGTACGTCAGGAGCTTGTGGAGATGAGGGCATAAGAAGCCTTAAAGCATCACAAGCTTACCATACGTTGCATGATGACAACAATAGAAAACGAGAGAAGTATTAAAGAGCACCTATGAATGACGACCTTGGGGGTCTACCTTCTCGTACGGTGCTCAGCGAAGGAAGCCTAACCCCCTTTTGCCTTCCCCATCGCTCCTCTCTGTCGGTAGCGCCGCAGGGTAGGTGGCTTCAGGTTTCCCCAGGCGCGTAGATGCACGTGCCAATGAACGGGACGATTGTAGTACTTGCTAAAAGTTTGAAAGTGCCAGTCAAATAATTGGCACAGCTTGACTTTGTGATACCATGAGCGAGTCCTTCCGACCAACCATGCCCGAACCTCGTATTGTCAAGCTCCCTCGCAATGGCCCTAAACCTGGCCAGAGCACGTCTGCATGGCTCTATGGCAAAGACAGGAACTGTCAAGCCGAGCGCGATGCAGCAAAGTGGCAGCCCATTAAAAAGGCCCCTCAAGGGGCCAGTGAACAGCTCTAGCTTCCGAAGCCTTTGAAGGTGAAGCCACTCGCCTTCTTTACTTCCTCGACCAGCTCTTCCTCTTCATCAGGGAGAAGCTCTTTCACGGGCTCTTCAATGACGATGGGCGCGTAATTAGGCTCTGGCTGCTTGTCCCAGATGATGACCATGACACTATGAAGAGAGGGCTGGTCTAATTATAAACCAGCCTTGATCTTCATTAGAACCATTCTTCTGCAGGAACGTTGTCGTCTACGGCGGCAAGTTTGGGCTTGTTCTTGTCGTCTGAGACGACGACAAAGGGCTCCTCCTCAGAAGAAGTCGTCTGATTAGGCGAGTCATCACTCCCCTCTGTACTCACGATGGGGGAGTTATCACTCCCGATGGGGGTGGTAGGTTCAACGCTCCAATCCTGCTCTTTGTAGTCAAACGAATGGTAGAGCCTAACTTTCTCATCATTAGGACCATCCTGGAAGGTGCTCTTGATGAATCCCTGTCGTCTGGCCACTTCCAGCATCTTGCCAGTAGAAGCAATGTCGTAGGAGCCTATAAGACTTGCCACTTGCTGCCTGGAGAAGCGTTCATTAGGACGATTGACAATGGCATTGATACAGCCATCAAGTTCCTGAATAGAGCCCCCTGCAGGCCCTTGATACTCCCAGCCGTAGTTCAATGCACTGCGCTGTAAATTATGCTTACCCGTCAAACCACTTCTACTCTTCAACCATTCAAAGGTAAATTGATTAGGGTCGGGGTTATTTTCTGGGCGAGTCAGCTTTACCACTTCACTCACGTTATCAACGAAGCTAGTGGAATCTCGCAAGCCTCCACTCTTATTTAAGTGGTGAAGAATGACGATGCTACAGTTAAATTTATTGGCAATGTCTCGCAAGCCATAAAGAACGTCACCAGCATTGCTCCTTACTAGGTCTACGTCCATGCCCGCAAGGCAAGCAGTTAGAGAGTCAATGGCAATAAACGAAGGGCGATTCTTGCGCACATAATCTTCCAACTGCGTCATGTGGGCAAAGCGCCAAGTTTCCCAGAATGCAATGTCGCCTGGCTCAAGGCCAGCTTCTGCATAGCCAATCACACCAAGCTTCTCGCTGGTATCCACTAAAGGCTCGTCGCTTTGAATGATCAGGCTCTTACCTTTCCTGCAACGCCTCTTGCTCCATGGTTGCCCTAGGGCAATGTTCAGCGACCAGTTGTAAATCAAAGTGCTTTTGCCAGTGCCTCCTGATGCAGCCAAAAGCATCACGCTTCCTAAAGGCAAGATGCCAGCAATAAGCCATTCCCTGCACTTATCATCTTTGGCAATCTCCAATGCATCAATGGTGTCAAGTTCTTGGCGGCCATACACGCGCTCCTTGCCTTCATGGATGAGCTTATCAATGTTGGCCTGACTCATCTTTACGCCACGAGCTTCTAGCCAGCTAACAGTTTCGTAAGCAATGCGAACGTCGCTGACGTATAGCCCAACAAATTGTTCAATGCTGGAGATAATCTCTTCGTACGATGGCTTACCATCTTGCCCCTTATGCTTACTCTGGGAAATGATGGAAGCCAAAAGGTCATTCTGCGTGGCACCATCTTCAATGTAATCAGACAGGTCTAGCCCATTGCCAGTTGGTAGATTTTGCCATTCCCAAGATTTAGGGTCGGCATAAAGCCATTGTGCGCCAGGGTTGTCGGCCTCAATCTCCTTCATAAAGGCCACGCCCTGCTCGTCCCTGTCAGGAGCCAGGACGAGCTTCAGCCCCCTAAAGAGCTGCGTGTAGTCGCCATTAGTGCGGTACTGCTTGCTGCCTCCTAGAAAGGTGATAGAGGGCAGGCCGACGCTCCACACTGCTTCGCAAGTAAGCTCCCCTTCAACGACGATGATGGGCAAGCCCGTCTCATTGCTCTTGGCAACGGCTTCGTCATACTTATATGGAAGTATGCGCCCCTTGATTTCCTGAAGCTGGTTCTTATGGTCAGAGGAAGTTTTGTCAATGGTGGGAAAATCTTGCCAGATGCGTTTGGTGCCGTTTGAATCATCACGATTCACTACTACTACTTCCGCTCCCCCATTGTCCTTATAAGTGAAGGTGTAACGACCAGGATCACGCATTGGTTTCTCCCATCGGACCATGGGCGCAAGCACGTTACGAATTTCAGAACGGTGACTTGCTGACGAATCATGCCAGCAGGTGTAGGCACCATTATCTTTGTTAACGCTGAAGTCGTTGCCGCCACATGCTGGACAGAGGTACTTGCCGCCTTTAGAAGGCTCAAGCAAGTCCAAGAAGTCCAGTATTGAGAAAGTCATCTAGAGGCGGTAGGGTACAGCGCCCACCATCATGGCAGCTCCCGCCAGTCTTTGCAACGACTCGGCGGCATAAGCTTTGCTAATGGCTGCAGGCGTTGCCGCAGCAGGAGGAGGGAGTATTGTGGCTATGACCTTCGCGTCTTGTCATGGCAAGAAGCATTTACGATGGCGGCAAACGGCGTCGTCATTTTACGCTAAGCGACCAAGCCTTTGACCATCTCACTGCCATTGCGCATGATGGTTCCATCTCTCGCAGCGAAACGCTTGAACGCCTCGTGCGTTCTACGGACGTAAACGAGGGAAGCTCTTTGCTTTCTGATGCTGCTTGGCCTTTTGTCATTGATCATTCGCAAAATTCTACGAAAACCATCGAATTTCTCGCATGAAACTTTCTAAGCTCCGCTGTCTTTGCGACAAAGCCATTGAAAAATATGGCGACATCAATGTAGGCACTTATTCAAAAGACTACGCTTATGACATTGAACAAGAAGCAGATTTGCACGGTTTTAAGCTCCGCATTCTTTCAAATGGAGGGGGGCTTCCTGGCGAAAGCCTTTGCGAAGATGAAGAATCCGATGGAAAACCAGTGGATCATTTTGCCTGCATCTTTTACGAGGATTGATCCATGAAACTTTCTCAGCTTATTAGTGCTTTGCAGCAAGCCTACGCCCCCGACCCAACCGCCGACCCTGAAGTGGTGGTTTGCTTTGAGCCCACAGCTCTAGAGGAAGGCTTCGACTGGGAGCACACTGAAGGCATTGCCGACGTAAGAGTGGCAAGTGAATGGCCTCTTCCAGGTGAAAGCATGATTGTCCCTGAAGGTGAAAAGCCTTCTAAGGTGATTATCTTTTACGACAACCATTTCAACTTGGACAGTTCCAAGGAATGATCGCTCTTAAGACTATGCTCTATTCTCCCTCCGATTTTGCTTCCATGGACAATCCTGCATCAATGGCTATCACTGACCGCATGAACGGCATCTTTGCTGCTCTTGAGATTCCCCCTGAGAAATTTACTGCTGCCTATGAGCTTGCGATTGGCGAGCACGTTGAGAAGAACTACAAGGGCCTCTCCTATCTGTCCTGGCCTTTTGCCTTCCGCCACCTCAAAGAACAGTTCCCCACATTCTTTGTTTCGTTTGAGGAAAGCTCAATTGGCTGGCCAGTATTTGGAAAAGAAGGTTGCTGGCTTCTTCGTCCTTTCCTTACTGACGGTTGCCGCCGTACTCCTGCGCTGGTCTTTCCATTGATGGACAATAAGCACAATGCGCTTGTTGAACTAAATGCTCGTGCCGTTAGTGACAACATTCAACGGGCAAGCGTTAAGTGCATTGCCACGTTTACTGGACTAGGGCTCAAACTGTACTCTGGCGAAGACATTCCTAAGAGCGATGAAAAAGAATCGGCCAAACTCCCGCTCCAACAGGAGACAACGAAGCCTGCTGCGCGGACAAGCACGAAGACAGCGCCAATTACGGAGCCTGCTCCTGCTGCTGGAACGGGAGGGCTTCCTGCCGTTAGTGACGGTGAGTTCAATGGCAAGGAAGCGCTTCTTGGCTTCTGTAAAGCCAATGCCCTTGGCTACGCAGAAGAACGCACCAGTCTGATGGCAGGCAAGACTGCCCTTGAGAATCTTGGCCTAGCCAAAGGCGATGACATTAAAGACAAAGCCATGTTTGCCAATGTAGTGACAACCATGGTCACTGCCTGGACAAAAGAGCAAGGCATCAAGATTACCAAAGCGGCAATGGCAACAGAGCTTGACACCTTGCGGGCCATCTGCCAAGAAGGTACTGTTGAGCAAGCCGTGAAGGGGGTGCAAGTGTTCGTGCAGGGAAAGCAATAGACCTAGCAGCGGCCCGTCTCGTACGGGCCTTTGCTGGCACTCTCATTGTCAATCCTGACGGATCTCCCCTTGATGAATTATGACCATCCTTCTCTCTATTGCCATTGCCATATTGTTCTTACTGGCCATCTTTTTGACAGGCATCATTGGCACCTGGCTGATTGAACAATTCTTTGACTTGAGCGAATGACTTCCTGGCAATTCCCTTCAAAAGAACAATGGCAAGACGCATGGGAAGCTGCTCATGCAATCTATGCAGAAGACATTGATCCCTGTGATGAGCTACTGTGCCAAGCTTTACTATGGCAAGCACGATCCATTTGCTTAAAGGAAAATGACCAAGATTAAACTATTGGCCATGATTGAAACACTAAATCAAGCTAGTGTTACCTGTCGAGATTGTGGCATGAAGTGGGGCGTGTATAGCGTTGGGTGCTCTTCTGTTTGGCAAGGCATTTGTCAAATTTGCGGGGAAACCAAAGGCGTCACTGAAACCCGAGATTACGCTTATTTTTACACTGGCATCCACAGGCTTCAGCAACAATTAAAAGAACTGCCATGAGCGTGTCGCTGCCCCGTTACGAACCCAGTCGGATCTCCCTCAACGGGAAACGCCATTACACCTGTAACCAGTTCCCAAACGTGCCAGAAGGTATGTTGCTGCCGTCTGTAACCACTGTATTGTCTTCCATGGCGCCAGTGGGAAAGATTATGGCGCTGATCAACTGGCGGAAGCGTGTGGGCAATGAAGAAGCAAATCGGCGCACCAGGCTTGCTGCAGATCGTGGCACCTGGATGCACGGTGTCATTGAAGACTTGTTCAATGGGGAAGACATTGAAAACCATCTTGAACATCGCCCAGAATGGCACCCTTATTTCACTGCCATTGAACCTTTCCTAGAGCTAATTGACCGTCCATTGCTTGCTGAAAGTGCAGTGGCATGGTGGGGAGGAGACGATGGTATTGGGTATTCAGGGACGCTTGATCAACTTGCACTAATGGCTGACGGTGCCATTGCCCTCATGGATTGGAAAACCAGTTACAAGGTGAAGCCTGATTATCAGCTAGCAGATTACAAAAAACAACTTGGCGCCTATTCCATGGCTGCCGAAGCAATGTATGGCATCGACATTGAAGCTGCGTATTGCGTGATCAGCGTGTACGACCCTGAGGAGCCCAAGCGCGAAGCTGAGCTGCAAGTGCTGCAGATGGATGGCTTTGAGCTGGTACAGCAGCAAGCCGTCATGCAGGACACTGTTAAGAGATATTTCAGTCAGTTCTACCCAGGCGGCAAAGCGTTTGCCTTAACGATGGATAGGGGGTAAGATAAGCGAGCCCTGAACAAGGGCTCCATTGCTCCTAAGGAGAAACACCCATGGCTAACCGCCCACCAATTACCGCCGCTCTCGATTTGACTGGCGATCTGCTTAATGCCTTGAAGAAGGCTGGCCCCAATGAACGCGGCAACTACTCGCTGGATATGGCTGTATGGCCTAACGAAAAGCGCACCTCTGACCGTGCTCCTGGCTTTACAGGCTCTGTCAAAGTGAAAGGCGACAAGGACGGCCCGAAAGGCTATGCCAGCGTCTGGCAGAACGAAAGTTCTGAAGGCAGCGGCACTGATCTCTTCTGATCATCTTGGGGCGAGCAATCGCCCCTTCCCTTCCTTTTATTACCATGACGCTTCTTAACGACAAGCAAATTGCCAAGCTTGCTGAAAATGACATCTTCCTGCCTTTCGTTGGCGAAAAGCGAAGAGAGCTTGACAATGGCACAAAAGCAATTTCATTTGGGCTCTCGCAAGCAGGCTATGACATTCGGCTTTCTTCCGCAGAGTTCTTAATTTTCAATGCCGACAGCGTAGGTGATGTGACTTGGGCGTCGGACCCTAAAGATTTTGACCAAGACCCTATATCGGCCAAATTGTTTGAACAAGAAGACGGCTCGTGCTATTTTCTGCTTCCTCCCCATAGCCATGGCCTTGGAACCAGTCTTGAGCTAATCTCCATGCCGAGCGATGTGTTTGCCCTTTGCGAAGGCAAAAGCACTTACGGGCGTTGTGGGCTCATTGCCAACATCCTTCCCATTGAACCTGGCTGGACTGGTTACTTGACCATGTGCCTGATCAATCCTACAGACTTCCCCATTCGCCTCTATGCCAATGAAGGCATTGCACAGCTAGTGCTCTTCGGCATTGAGGAAGTAGGAGAAGCGTATTCAGGCGCCTATCAAAACCAAGGCGCTAGGGTACAACTAGCTGCTGTCTAAGCTTTGAGCGCTCTTGAGGATCAGTTTCTTAGCTTGTGGCAAGCCCATTGTCCTCAGTTAATTTTTGAAAGAGAATTTTCTGATATTGCAGCGTGGGAAGCTGATTACCAAGAGCGCTATGCAAAAAGTAAACGCTCAAAAAGGTATCGTCTTGACTTTGCTCATCCCAACAGTCGCACTGGCATCGAAATCCAAGGTGGCGTTTACAATCGTGGTCGCCACGTCACTGGTAGCGGCTATGAGCGCGATTGTCGAAAATACAATCTTGCGTATACGAGCGGGTGGACCATCTTCCTCTTGACTAGCCAAATGGCCAAGGACGCTTATTGGCACGCTTTAATTTCTGCTCATATCGTTGCATCTCCACCACTGCTTCGTTAAGCATTTCATCAGCAGCCCTCAGCGAATCATCACGCATTGACATGGCTTGACGCAGTTGAATGTTTTCCAGCATGAGACTTTGAAAAGCTGTTTGAAGGGAAGACCATCCTTCCAAAAGGTTTTTGGCTATGGGCTTCAACTGTTCCAAGTTTGAGCAATCATCAATGGCTCTACGGTTAACCGTCAGCGCAAATTCACGCTCCGTTGAACGATCAAACGGCCCCATCATGCGCACATGCTTTCGTCCATTGTAATCAAACTGCACTGGTATGGAATATTGAGCCATGGTTAACAAGCATTCTTTTGTTACTAGGCTACAGGCGAACGATGGTCGCAAGCAGTTTGCCAGGAAGGTGGTTGATGGTGAAAGTGCCGAAGTCTTGCTTTCGGTTTCCCGACGATATACACTGAGACGGTCACCAACGGACCATGACTGGACACCAGGGGAGCGCGTGGTATTGGTCACCCTCACAGGGGCTGGCGTGGTGCCAACGTCCACCTATGGCGTCTTCCAAGGCTTCACAAAGGGGAGCAATGGAAGAAAAGCTGCAATGGTCCAGTGGGAGCAAAACCATCCTTTCATCTCTGGTACAGTGGCAATTCAACGCATCCGCCCCATCGCCTGCCTTTCTAAATGACCAGCCCTCAAATTGAAGATTTCGCTGCAGCGGCTGGAGCTGTCGCTGGTCTTGTCACTATTGAGTTTGGCTTGGCTTGTGCTCGTGCTTGGCTTTTGAGCTTAGTAGTAGCGCTGTTTGCCCCTGCCATTGCTCTTACTTTTTGGCAATGGCTCTTGGTGGTATTAACCATCCGCTTCATCTTTGCCAATCTTAATTCTTCTAAGAAATGACTTCCACCTCCGCCGCTCCTTTAGCTGATCTTATGGACGACTTTGCCATAAATGCCATGGCACAGCTCATCCATATTTATGCACCAGAAAAACTAGAAAGCCCAGAGGAAACAATTCAATGGTGCAATCAAATGGCGGGCATGTCTTATGCAATGGCAGGCACAATGATGAACACGCGCTCTAAGTTACATTCAGAGATGATTGAAAATGCTCAAAAGAAAGAGGAAAATGCGGCTTGATCCTCTAGGCGATGGCAAAAGTTCTCTTTGCCTCCTTGATTCCATGGGGAATAGCCTTTCTGTTGTCAATGATGCTCGCCAGTCTTTTGCTGCAGAAAGCGCAGAATGGACAGAGCGCGACGGTAAGCTTCTTCGCTACCTTGCAAAGCATCATCACACTTCTCCTTTTAGGGGCGTGGTATTTAAGTGGTCAGTAAAGGCTCCGTTGTTCATCGCGAGACAATGGTGGAAGCATACGGTTGCTTCTACGTTTGTTGATGATCAACTTGGCTGGAACGAAAAAAGCTTTCGTTATTGCGCTGCTGATGAAGCTGAGTTTTACATTCCAACGGAGTTCTTGCAACAGAGCGAAGACAACCGCCAGGCGTCTGCAGGGACTCTTGCTGCAGACAAGCAAAGCTTGGCCCTTATTCAGTACGTCCACGCCTTACACACTTGCCAGAGGGCCTATGAGGGGCTTCTGTTAACAGGCGTAAGCAAAGAGCAAGCCAGAGCTATCCTGCCTTCTGCGCTCTATACCAGTTTCGTCTGGACCTGTTCCCTGCAGGCTCTGTTCCATTTCATCTCACTGCGCATTGGCAAAGGTGCCCAAGGAGAAATCGTGGCTTACGCTAAGGCGTTGCTTGAACTAGGAAGGCCAGTGGCGCCAGAAGCCTTTGATGCCTTCGCTGAAAACAACTACCAATTCTGACCATGAACGCCATTAATCCCGCCCACTATCAAAAAGGAGGAGTGGAATGCATTGAAGCCATTGAAGCATCAATGACTGCCGAAGCCTTCAAAGGTTTTCTCAAGGGTAATTGCATTAAGTATTTGTATCGCTACGAGAACAAAAATGGCATTGAAGACTTAAAGAAAGCTGAGTGGTATTTGCTTCGTTTAATTGCAACTAGAGAAAACGAAGTCGCCTTTGAGAATAAAATCACGCAAACTATAAGTGAAGCTTTGTCTGTCAATTACGATCCTGACGATTATCAGCTACCAAGTGGCTGCCCTGATGGCTTCTGTCCATTGCCAGGCGTGCGTCAAGGGCCTTCAGAAGGCATGTTTACTCCCATCTGCGACGATTAAGCAGCGCATAAATTGTTCAATGGGAAGGGGCCGTAAACGGCTCCTTTTTCATGCAATGGCAAAATACGCTGGGTAGCTTCGCACCATGCCTCCCAGTCAGACAAATCAGTGTGGGCACTTACAAAGCTATGGAAATGCACCCAGTTGAGCAAAGCCTGCTCACGGTGTTCTGTCCAGAATCGCTGAGGCCGCCACCATTCAAAAACTGGCAGGCTTCCCTTCCCTGCGTTGCAACTGAGACAAGAAGGAATATTGTTCCATCGGGAGAAGTGCGGGCCGCCTTTGCTCTTCGGCACAATGTGATCAATCGTAAGCTTTTCGGTCCACTTGCCACAATAAGCACAAGCGCAATGACCAAATGGTCCCCTTATGGAATAGTCTTCAAAAATACTTTTGCGATAACGACGTTTTGCATCACCAGGCCGTAATTCAGAAAGCGAATGGAGAAGTTCTTCAGGTCCATTGCTCATCCTCATGATGATTTTTACTTGGCTTCTCCTTAGCTTAAAGCCAAAAACACGGCACGGAGAATAGCTTAGAATGAACAAAAGAAAGACTTTACGAGCGTGAAAAGTTGGCAGGAAAAGCTGGCCGACCTGGCTGTTTCAATTACTGCTGGTATGCTCCTGGCCACTGGCGCCATGATGATGAGCATTGGCCATCAGCAAGTAAAGATTACTGCACAAGTAGAAAATATTACAGAAAAGCTTGAGACACTTACGGAAAATCTTAAAGGACTAGAAGAACGAGTGCGCTCTTTGGAGATCAGACGCTAGGCTTTATAAAACGCTTTTCTATTATGACTGGCATTGAATGGTTTGTGATTGGCGGTATTGCCATTGCAGCCCTTGATCAAGTGATTCAGCACACTCCTTATAAGAGCAACAACATTGTGCAGCTTATTCTGACTGGTCTTAAGGCAATCTTTCGCGTGAAAGGCTGATGAGCACTTCTACCATTCGTCTGTCTAGTGCTGCAAAGTATTACACAGAAGAAAGCCATCAACTCGCTGCTTGGAATTGGCTACAAGAACAGCTAACGGAAACTGAACTAGAGGAATTTGCAGAGCTTTATAGAGCTGCCCCTGCATTGAAGCCTTCCAACCCATTGATTGTGCCTTACTTCAGCCAGCGAGATAATGCCTCAGGGCAGGGCGGTAGGGAATGCTTTAGCAGTTCTTGCGCAATGGTCGCAGCTTACTATGGCAAAGTCAAAGGCGATGATGAATACAATGTCATCCGCGCACGATTTGGTGACACTACTAATGCCGACGCACAAGTGAAAGCTTTGCAGTCACTTGGCTTAAAGGCTTCGTTCATTACTGACGGCACGGAAACGCTGCTGCAGAATGAAATCAAGGAAGGTAGGCCAGTCCCCGTGGGCTGGTTGCATCATTCAAGCTCCAGTGCCCCTTCTGGAGGAGGGCATTGGAGCGTAGTAGTTGGCTTTAACAGTCAAGCATACATTCACAATGATCCCTACGGACGCGCAAATATAATTAATGGTGGTTATTCAAGCGCCAATGGTGGCAGTAATGTGTCTTATGGCAAAGCTAATTGGCTTCCTCGATGGAGAGTCAATGGCACTGGCGGATGGGCCATCCTTGTGCGCAAATGACCAACCAAGCGATATTTAATGCACTTTGTTATGAGCTAGCCATGTGGGTTGCTGACAAGCGGCCTTCATTGCGCTTGCAACCATGGTTCATCATGCTGATTAATTGGTGCAAGCCAGATTGGACCGCTTGGAAAACAGAACAAACTATTAAGAAAGTAGACGAGCAAGCTTCTACCTTGGTGAAGCAATGGGAAAGGGAAGAGCGTGAGATCATTGCCGATAAGCTCGCCAGTAAAGCCCAGGAGCTGTTTCCAGCCGCCACAGTCACCGCTCTGCCCAATGCCATCGTCCCCTCTGTGATGATCGTCCACGAGGCTCCTGAGAGCGCCAGCGACGACGTTAAAGCTCTTGGTGGCGAGCTACGTATTACCTGGACCCTGGACGGTCTAAAATAAAAGGAGATAGTTTGTTGCCATGGAAATCATTCTTGGTTTAGCAATATTTTCCTTGGGGATGACAATGGCTAGTCGCATGTATTGTCATTGCGTTCATCCTTATCATCCTTCGCGCAAGCTTTCTCTTCCGCTGCAAGACCCTGACCGATAAGATTATGAAGCTGCATGTAATAAGCTAAGCCGTCGCCATATTCAAGACCAAGCACTTCATAAAGCGCATGACGATATGACCCCCTATC
>Ga0102861_1000267_pt1 | contig 12737 bp, 23 predicted proteins | sample Colrivmeta1449B3_FD_78182 | JGI IMG/M metagenome (GOLD analysis project Ga0102861, IMG submission 78182) | Estuarine microbial communities from the Columbia River estuary - metaG 1449B-3 | ecosystem: Environmental > Aquatic > Marine > Intertidal zone > Estuary | place: USA: Columbia River... | reverse complement strand
TTTTTTGTGCTTGCGCCGATCGAGCATCGACTGTCAAGACATTTGGGTTACGTGTGGGCATAAAAAAACGGAGCCGAAGCTCCGTAATCTTAGAATAGTACACTTTCAAGGTCTGGAGGCCAATAGTCTGGCCCTTTTAGTACCTTTCCATCTTCTCTATAAATAGGGCGACCATCTTCTCCTAGCTTACTCATATTACTTCGATGAACTTCGTCAAAACAATCATTAAGATCAATACCAAAGGAGTGGCCTGCTCCGTAGATAACATATAATAAATCAGTGAGCGCATCCGCTACCTCCACAATATCTCTAGTTTTAAGAGCTTCTTTTAGCTCCTGTAGTTCTTCCTCAATTAATTCTACACGTAAATCCTCAATATCGAAACCAGGTAGTTGAGGCTCTTCGAGAATGTCCTGACCAAAGGCTTCCATGAAGTCTCCGACTAGCTCAAAGTTTGTTATCTGCATTGCATTTCCTTGTTGGTTTGTAAGTTATTAAAGTATATTATAGAAGATTCACCTGTAAAAGTCAAGAATTATTTTTAAGATCTTCTATTTTTTCCGCAATGTCTGAGCGTGCTAATAGTTTTTTTACGTAATCTCGTACAGGCTGTTCTTTGCTCTCAGGTAAAAATTCTATTTTAGTAGGTGTGTAGCAATTATAGTAGTCTTCAAACCATATTACCTCGTCCTTATAGGCAAGGCAGTAGGTAACTAATCCATACAACTCTTCAAATACTACGGATAGGTATTGACATATATTAACTATAGGAATCCCAGGATACCCTTTTTCAAGGCCGTCCGCCATACTCATAAGAACATTAGTAGGGTCACGTAAGATTATATAATCGGCTTTCGGAGCATACAGAAAACCAGATCTATTTACTAGAAAGATTCCCTCAACTGTTTCATCAAGCATAGCTCTGAACAGATTATCGTCATACTGAGGCTGTGTATTTGGTATCTCATGTGATCTTTGCTTTAGGTTATCAATACCACTATTTGCTAGATACGCGGCTGAAATTTCCCCGTAGAATGGTATATTCCATTCAAAAGCTAGGTTGATACAAAAGCTAGTTGCTCCAGCTCTTGGAGGTGCTACTACTATCATTGACTTTGTCCCTTTGTTGTGTTGTCAATGTATAATTATACTCCGTTCGAGCTTTTATGTCAAGCGCTATTTTTCTCACGTTCGAAAAATACTTCTTGACTTTTTTAAGTATTTATTGTATAATTATCATTAAATAACAGTCACATAAAATGTGAAAGAAGGAGACTTACTTGATAACTGTAATGGAAGGGGCTATATTTATTTTTTGCTTGATAGGGTGTGGAATTACGTCTTGGCAACTCGGTAAAGCCCACGGAATTGCAGATGCAGTAGAGTACTTAATTGATGAAGGCATTGTAGAGGTAGATGATGAGTAGTTGGCATGGCGGCAAAGGAAGTGGTAGAAGAAAAGAAGACCACAGAAATTTTAGTAATAATTATGACTTAATCTTTGGGAAAAAGAAAATGGAAGTAGTGATATATTCTGCACCCCACTGTGTGCATTGTGAAACAGTGAAGAACCTTAGTAAGGCCAGTGGTTACAGTCTTACTGAGTTTGATATAGGCGACCTTACACCTAACGAGTGGAAGGAAAAGATAGGTTTTGTGCCACGAAGCGTACCACAGGTATTTTTTAATGGGGAATATATCGGCGGCTCTACCAATTTCATAGAGGCGGTTAAAAATGTCAACTCTGAGTGAAGAGTATAGGCAAGTATTAAAAGATACACATGCAGCAGCAGGAACTAAAAAGTGGGGTAATACAGGCCACTCAAAGTTTTTCCCAAACATCATTGATCTCATGCAGAGAACGAACAATACAGAAATGCTAGACTACGGCGCAGGTTGGGGCGGGGTCAAAGCAAGAGTAGCGGAAGTAAAACCAGAATGGAAAGTATACGAATTCGAGCCCGCTAGGGATGATGTATGTCACCCAGCAGAACCACGGAACTTCGTATTATGTACCGATGTATTCGAGCACGTAGAGCCTGAGTGTTTAGAAGATTTCTTTCTAGACCTTCAGAGAGTAGTAAATGATTGGGGTTATTTCACAGTGTGTATGACTCCAGCAATTAGAGTATTATCAGACGGGCGGAATGCTCACCTGATACAGAAACCTTTTATATGGTGGGCAGAGCAAGTGGGTAAGTACTTTGACATTCGTCAAGCACGACACTTGAGCCGTTATTCTCCTCACGGAGACTTTCTAGTACAGAAGAAAGCACCATTACCAGACTACCACAAAGACTGAGCGGTATCTCATAAAACTACCATTTAACTATAACCGAACACCGAAAGGGTTCATTTCATAAAAGGAGAAACTTTATGACTAGTAAATTAGCAGTGGCAGACTTCCAGAAATTTTTGCTGGGGTTTGACCGATTCGTATCTGATACAGGTGTATTTGGCTCCACATTAGATGGAGGTTATCCTCGTTTTAACATACTTCGAGTAGGTGAGCTAGGTCTTCGTATTGAACTAGCAGTACCAAGCTGGAACAAGGAAGATATTGCAATCACCCTACAAAAAGGACTCTTGACCGTTGAAGGAAAAGTGAAGGTTGCACAAAACGAGAATGAGAAATACATCTATAAAGGTCTTAGCGGTAAATGTTTTAATAGGACATTTGGCGTTAGCGAACACGTAAAGCTCGATCGTGCCTATATGGAACGCGGGTTGCTCTGCATAGATCTACATGAAGAAGTACCTCAGGAATTACAACCAAAAATAGTTGTAATCGAATAGGAGAAGCGTGTGAGCAAGCGACAAATGGCAGCAGACTATGGGGCATTAATTGTTTCATTGTTTTGTATGGCAGTTGCTTTAAGCCCATTAGTGGGCGTATAAAGCTGGAGCGGGGTCGCAAGGCCTCGCTTTTTTATTGGAGATAGTATGTCTAAGATATTGATAGGAATTATCCTCGCAATGGGAATTGCTGGAAGTCTCTACTATTATTTTACTCAAAACGAATTAAAAACGCTACGAGACTTGAACGCAGCGTATGAAGTAAAGCATCAACAACAGGAAGAAACACTACGAGTAATGGAGCAGGACTTCCAACTTCAAACATCCTCGCTACAGGAGCTACAAGTAGCAAGCCAGCAGATTCAGATTGAAATGAATCGTTACCTAGATATATTCAAACGACATAATTTATCAAAATTAGCAGCAGCAAAACCAGGTCTAATAGAGAAACGTGTGAATAAAGCCACCAAAGGAGTATTCGATGGGATTGAAAACGACAGTTCTAGTCTCGACGCTCTTGATGACGGGGTGCAGCTTTCTCCCGAAGCCGCCACAGGAAGTCAAGATAATAACGAAACCAGTGGAGAGACAGATAGCGCAGCCAGTCCTACCACGGGCAATTGATTTAAAGGAACCTTACTGGTACGTAGTATCAAATGAGAACCTAGAAGAATTTCTCGCTAACATAGAGAAAGAAAGCGGTACAATGGTATTTTTTGCCATGAGTGTACCAGATTATGAACTAATGGCATACAACATGCAAGAGATTAAACGATACGTCCGAGAGATGAAGGAAGTTATTGTTTACTACAAAAAGGTAACTACGAATGAACAAAGAAGCAGTGTACAACCAGTTGAAGATTGATGAGGGAGTCGTATATGAGACTTATCTTGATCACCTCGGCTATCCCACGTTTGGTGTGGGACACCTTGTACTTAAAGACGACCCAGAATTTGGAGCAGATGTTGGAACGCCGGTCACAGAAGAAAGAGTCCGAGAGTGCTTCGAGAAAGACCTCGAAACCGCAACCGCAGAGTGTTACACTTTATACGGCCCAGGGACGTTTAATAACTTTCCAGACGAAGTCCAGCAGATCTTGGTTAATATGATGTTCAATATGGGTCGCCCACGCCTGAGTAAGTTTAAAAACTTCAACGCAGCATTGTTGGATTGCGATTGGAAAAAAGCATCTGAAGAAATGGTAGATAGTCTATGGTATAGACAGGTCGGAGCCAGAGCCGAGCGTTTGAAAGAGCGCATGGCGAATGTTTAAGATATTTATCGGCCACGACTCCTCTCAAGCACAGAATACTTCTGTGTGCGAGAGGTCTATTCGAAAGTATAATAAAGATGTAGAGATACACCGTATTGAGCTTTCTGATATGGAGACAAAGTGGGGCTTTCGTCGAGATAACGACGGCTCCACAGAGTTCACCTATACTAGATTCTTAGTGCCAATGTTAGCAGAATATAAAGGCTACGCTTTGTTCTGTGATAGTGATTTTGTATGGTTATGTGACCCAGTAGAATTATTGGGCTATGTAAACCGTAATGATGCAGTTAGCTGCGTAAAACATAATAGTATGCCTACTCGATCCAAAGAAAAAATGGCGGGGCAGAAAAACGAAGAGTATGATAGAAAGTGGTGGTCTTCATTAATGTTATTTAATTGTGGCCATCAATTCTGTAAACGTCTCAGCGTGTCTAGTGTTTCTAGGCTTCCAGCTTCTTCTTTACATAGAATGTGGTGGGCGGGACTAGATATAGGCAGCCTACCTGTAGAGTATAATTATTTAGTTGGCTACTACGGGGACGATATAGTGCCAAAAGCATTGCACTTTACAGATGGAACACCTCTGTACACTAAATATTTAAATGAGCCATTTGCGGAGAAGTACCTTGAATATATCTGAGTTCAAAGAGTATATTAGAGATAAAAATATTCTAGTAGTAGGTAATAATCTTACTGCGGTTGAGCGGGAACAAGGCGAATTGATAGATTCGTATGATGTTGTCATACGTTTTGGAAAAGGACTTCCTACGGGCAGAGAGAAATACCTAGGCAGCAGAACTGACGTATGGGTTACAGGAATCTTCCGAAAGGATATGGCACATCTAGTACCAAAAGAAAGTATTATTTTATATAATAACAGTGTGTACTTTCCAGAGAAAGCCGCTACGCCTAGCTACGGCTTTTTATCTATGTATACCTTAAACGAAATAAATGAAATAAATAGTATATATAACCAGAGCAAATCTAAAAGGCTATCTTCTGGGGCTATTACTGCTCATTGGTTATACAACGAGATTAATACCTTTAAAAGTATTACCTTTATAAACTTTGATTTCTTTCAGCAGACTACACTTTACTACGATAAAAAACAAGATACGAAGAACGCTGCCAGTAGTTGGCACTTACCAATAGCAGTGAAGAAGTATATGGACTTAGAAAGACCAGAAGTACACCCTGCACACAACCCAGCAGCTGAAAAAGAAGTATTCCAAGACATACTACACGACAAAAGAGCGCATTTTATAGGGGAGAGTATTGACACAGCTCGTATTATCGAAGCAGACAATCTCGCTTGGGATTCCATAAGAGTTAAACTATAAATAGTTCTTGACATAATATTCGATTATAGGTATAATGTACACATGAAAACAATGACTCCACTAGAAATTTACGATTACAAACGCACTTGGTTACCTGGTGTGGAAATAGTCATGCACTCAGATGTACACGATAGAGTGCGAGACTGGGCGAAAGCGAATCTAGCAAAAGCTCAGTGGGACATAGTAAAGTGGACAAACGTATATGAACATACTATACGTCTTGAAAATGAGAATGATGCAACTAACCTATTAGCGGAGCTTGACCTTGAACCTTTTTTATCTAGACAATGATTTAGACTTATCCGCAGAGTACCACGTTGACAAACACGTATCAAAAATGATTCTAGAAGCAGCTCAGATTATTTGTACTAATCTGACTGTAGACCACCTTTTTGGCTATCTTCCTGACAAGTTGAATTCTGAGCAAAATAAAATACTATCTGACTTTAGAAAAGAGCAGAAAGAACTTGCTCAGGAAGATCGCCTCTTTAAATACCTTCCTACCATGCAGAATCACCCCAGCACTATCTGGTGTCGTACATCGCTAGAGAATTTTTACTGGACTCACTGCTATGCTCATGCACTAGCAGAAGAATACAGATACCGCTATGGCAAGGATCACAAATCGTTCTGGGATATTATTAACAAGATGCCAGAACCTAAACACATGAAAGATATTGGCTTCACCACATTCGGTCTAGCTATGCCTGACGAGCTAAAAGATTATGACAATCCTATACAGTCTTATCGCAATTACTATCATCTCGACAAAGCTACGTTCGCTTCGTGGAAGTATAGAGGCAAGCCGAGCTGGTGGTCGGAAGACTTCGCAGACTACAACGAAAGGATCACAAGAAAATGAGTAAAGTAAGTTTAGTAGGTATGACGAAGCCTAGCAACAGTACTGGATGCCGAACGGCAGAAGAGTTGGTTGCTTATGCTGCGCGAGTTAGTAATCCAGAAAATCAAAACAACACAGAAACCGCAGCGGGGTTGCTACGCTATCTGATGAAGAATGCTCACTGGTCACCCTTTGAGATGGTTCACATCACCCTAGAGATAGTAACAACACGAGATATTTCTCGACAGATTCTACGCCATCGCTCATTCTCTTTTCAAGAGTTTAGCCAGCGGTATGCAGTAAGTGAAAGTTTTGTACCACGGGATGCACGGTTGCAGGATTTAAAGAATCGTCAGAACTCGGTTGAGATTGATAGAACAAGTGGAGAGCAGCGAGAGTTAGCGGAAACCTGGAACATGAAGCAGGCTCGCGTTATCAATGAAGCAAAGAAAGCTTATGAGTGGGCATTAGAGAATGGTATCGCAAAAGAACAAGCAAGAGCTGTCTTACCAGAAGGTAACACAGAAACTACATTATATATGGCGGGAAGCCTGCGAAGTTGGATACATTATTGCGAGCTTCGGTGCGCTAATGGGACTCAGCTAGAGCACAGAAAAGTTGCAGAGCAGTGCTGGGATGTAATCGCAGGACATTTCCCTTCTATTGCTGACCTTATCGCAAATAACTCTTGACTTCATTAGTGTATAGTTGTATAATATCTATATTGAAAGAGAGGTATAGTAATGGAAGGTAAAAAATATGATGGAGAGAAGCCAAAGATGTACCTGCTTCCTCCGAAAGCGTTATTAGAAGTAAGTAAAGTGCTCACATTCGGTGCAGCCAAGTATGATGAACATAACTGGAAAAAACTTGACAACCTTCAGAACCGCTACAGCGGCGCAGCATTGCGTCATATCTTCTCCCACATAGATGGAGAGGAATACGATGATGAAACTGGACTAGATCACCTAGCCCATGCAATCTGTTGTTTAATGTTCAAACTAGAGGCGAAGCTAGATGGCAATAAAAAGAGTCAAGAAGAAGGATCACGAGAATTTAACTGCAAAGAATATCCAGAAGGTAATAGGGTTGCTGGAGCCACAAGATTCTTCTGCGAAACCGATAACTAAGAAAGAAGCCTGTGATATACTCAATATTGCGTATAATACCACTAGGCTGAAAGCGATTATAGAGGATTATGAGCAAACAAAAGCGTATACAAAAAAGCGTAAGATGGCTTTACGTGGTCGGCCTGCTAGTGATGCAGAAATCGCTGAGGCGTGCGAGAGCTTCCTCCAAGGCGATAATATCACAGATATATCAAAACGCCTTTTTCGCTCCTCAGGATTCGTGCGAGCAATTCTTGAAAGAGTTGGAGTCCCGCAAAGACCCGCATCTGTCGAAGAACGAGCAGGAGCATACTACTTCCCAGATGAATGCGTTGCTGAAGATTTCGCAGAGGGAGAAGTAGCATGGTCTGGCACATATCATGGGGCTGTTACAGTTCAGAAACGCTTGACTAAAGAGTACCAAGACGGTAAGCCTGGACTAACGACTGTAGACTATGAGGCTAAGTATGGCTGCCCTTGTTACCAGATATATGTTATACAAAAAGTAGACAGCGAAGATACGTTCTTTTCTAATGTAACCGCTGGAGGTTTTAACGCCTATGCCCCAGCGTATGAACTAGGAAAACTTGAGCATTTAAAGAAGTACGGAGTTAAACTAGAGAAAATATGATTAGTGATGAGTATAAAAAAGCGTTGCGGGGTTTACATGAATCCGTACCCCAATGGGGTAACGGCCCAAGAGGTCATATACTTCGTATCTGCAAATGGATATATGAAGAAAGAGTAGAGGACTTACTAGACTATGGTTGTGGAAAAGGTAAAAATATGCCTCTCATGCTGCCAGTACGTGTAACAAACTATGATCCAGGTGTTCCAGAGTGGGAAGCAGACCCACGAGTCTGTATGCACTTAATGTGTCTGGATGTACTAGAGCATATCGAACCTGAGTATATAGAGGAAGTACTCGCTCATATTGCAAGTAAGTTTAAGAAAAGTGCTATGCTCAGTGTTTCTATGACAGAGGCAAAAGACACCCTACCAGATGGTAGAAATGCTCATCTACTTCTAAGACCCGTCTCATGGTGGTTAGAGATGCTAGATAAGTTCTTTACATTAAAACAAGTTGAGTTTCAGACCAATAACATTGTAGTTTTTGTAACTCCTAAGCAAAAATAATTCTTGACAAATTTTGATCATCTCTGTATAATATACACTTCAAAGATGAGGAAAACAATGGGCGACCGTTTTTATCAACAGCAGTTAGCAGCTACAGGCAATTGTCCTGGGGCTACCAAATCACAAACAAAGAGGAAACGCAAGATGGCGTGGACAGACGAAAAGAAAGCAGCCGTAGTAGAAGCCTACGAACAAGCCAACCCAACTCCAGAGAACAGCATGGAGATTGTCAAAGAAATCGCAGATGAGCATGACGAGTCTCCTAACGGAGTTCGTATGATTCTGACCAAAGCCGGTGTATACGTTAAAAAGACCCCAGCAGCTTCAGGTGAAAAGAAAGCAGCAGCGGGTGGCACACGTGTCTCCAAAGTCGCAGCTAAAGAAGCTCTTATCGCAGCATTGTCTGACGCTGGTCAAGAAGTTGACGAAGAAATCGTTAGCAAGTTGACTGGTAAAGCAGCGCAGTACTTCGCAGCAGTTATCGCAGCAGTAACTAAATAAGATGAGCTTAGTCTTCACAGACTAACTACCTTAGTCCAGGAGGGATGCGCTGCCTGGGACATCAAAAAAACGGCGCACTCTCACAAGCCCTAAAAGTCAGTACGACAGAAGATTCTGCCAACCTGCTTTAAAGGAGCAACTGTGAGAAAACAAGAGCTGATACAGCTTGTTGTTGAATACGGCGATGCTATTATCACTTATCGTAGTGAGAATAGTAAAAAACTAAAGTACAATGTATGCACTTTGGATTTTACAACCCCTTACATACAACAAAAAACGAATCGGGCGAAAGAAACCGATGCTACACTCCTTATGTTTTGTTGGGATACGGACTCTTATCGTCTCCTGAAACCAGACCACGTAACAAGTGTAGTACCTTTATCTTCTATTTTGAAGAATGAAGGCAAACGCTAATGGAACTTTACGAAGCTCCAGATGCGTATGAGCGTGTCATTCATTATGATACGGTCAAAGAAGTACAGGTCAGACTCACTGTAAATATCTTTCGTGGCGTAGAATATCTAGGTCTACGAAAGTTTTATCTTGACTTTGATGAAGAGTGGAAGCCTTCTCCTGAAGGTATTTCTATAGCTCTTGACTTGAGTAATTCTAAGGAACTATTTATCGGACTGTGTGAGATTCTATCTCTAGCAGAAGCCGATGAAATAGTTAAAGAAATTTTTCCCCTTAAAGAAAAATAATCCTTGACTTGAATTGCTGAAGCCTGTATAATATACATTCGTTCAGTGAGGAAAGCAATGAAAGACTTTTTAGATACAGCAGCTAAAGCATACTACGAAGGTGAGTCTATACTTACCGATGACGAGTTTGATACCTTAGCCTCTAAGTACGATTATAAATCTGTAGGACATACTATCACTGATGGTATACCTCACCTATTTAGAATGTACTCTCTACAAAAGTATTTTGATTTGCAAGATGCTCCAGACTTGTCTGGTTATGTATCTACACCCAAACTGGATGGCGCTGCTGTAGCTATTGTCTATGTAAATGGTCAATTAGTACAAGCACTAACCCGTGGTGATGGTACTGTGGGACGGGACATAACAGAGAAACTTAAACTCTTAGTACCTACGGAGATACCCTATCAGGGCATTATCCAAGTTACTGGAGAAATTGTCTGCCCTTCTCACATTACTAATGCTAGAAACCTTGCATCAGGGTCGCTAAACTTGAAAGATATGGAGGAGTTTCGTACTCGCCCACTTACTTTCGTAGCTTACGGTCTGCAAGGCTCTAGTATCTTTACTTGGACTGGTTCTATGAAATACTTGGAAGCCCACGGCTTTCATACTGTGCATAGTTTCGATTCAAGTAACTACCCTACTGATGGTACTGTCTATCGCATAGATGATAGCCTGACGTTTGATAGCATGGGTTATACTGCTCACCACCCTCGCGGGGCTTTTGCTCTAAAAGAGCAGAAGGAAGGAGTAGTAACTAAATTACTCGATGTTGTGTGGCAAGTCGGCAAGTCTGGTGTTGTCAGCCCTGTAGCTATTCTCGATCCTGTATTGGTTGGAGACGCTACTGTAAGCAAAGCAACGCTACACAACATAGAGTATATTCGTGGACTAAACTTAGAGATTGGATGTATGGTTGAAATTATTAGGTCGGGTGAGATTATACCTCGTATAATAAAAAGAGCTGAAGTTTGTTAGGTAGCTTTCAAAAAATAGTTCTTGACATTTTACCAAAAGTTTCATATAATATACATTCAGATTTACGGAGAGTTCCACATGATTACCATAGAAGCCCCAACGCATTGCCCTAGTTGTGCATCGGTTCTTACGTGGAAAAATCATCTTCTGTACTGTGTAAACACATTCTGTGGTTCGCAGTCTCAGAAAAAACTAGAACACTTTGCGAAAACCGTTAAGATCAAAGGTCTCGGGCCTAGCAGCATTGCTAAGTTAGATATTGATGACATATCGGAACTCTACTCTTTATCTAAAGAGCAGATAGCAAAGTGTCTCTCTTCTGAAAAGATTGCAGAGAAACTTTACTCCGAGATACAGAATTCAACTTCTATATCTCTGGAGTTATTGTTGCCTGCATTTGGCATTCCGTTGATCGGATCGACCGCAGCAAAGAAGTTATCTACAGCAATCACTAATATAACTGAAATTAGTAGAGAGACTTGTGCAGAGGCAGGCCTAGGGCCGAAGGCAACGGATAGCTTGATAGAGTGGCTTCATAATGACTTTTATGGTTATTATGATAGCCTTCCATTCAGCTTTAAATTTAAAGAAACAAAGAGTACGAATACAACGACAACTACGCGTGGCATAGTATGTATTACAGGAAAACTAAAGAGTTTTCGTAGTAAAGCAGAAGCTACAGCTCACCTTGAGCACTACGGTTATCGAGTAAAATCGACTCTTACTAAAGACTGTACTCATCTTATAAATGAGTCAGGAATTGAATCAACCAAAACCCAAAACGCTCGTGCTAAGGGAGTCATCGTGACTACCATCAACGAGCTAACTAACTCTGGAGAGTATATCTAATGGCTACACCTAAATGGACTGAAGAGCGCACAGCTCAACTGACTGATTTTGTCGGCGGCGAAAGCCCCGTTTCTCAAGCTACTGTTGCAGATGCAGCAGGTCAACTTGAAACCTCTACTCGTTCTATCTCAAGCAAATTGCGTAAGATGGGCTACGATGTAGAATTAGCCTCTGCTGGCGCTGGTAAGTCTTTTACCGATGCTCAAGAAGCTACCCTGGCTGCTTTTGTAGCCGATAACAGCGGCTCTTACACTTATGCTGAGATCGCCGGCCTGTTTGAAGATGGCGCTTATAGCTCTAAGTCAATCCAAGGCAAGATTTTGTCTATGGAACTGACTGCACACGTCAAGCCTGCCCCTAAGGTAGAAGCTGTACGTACTTATAGCGAAGCTGAAGAAGCTACGTTCATCGGTATGGTACAAGACGGTGCCTTCGTAGAAGCTATCGCCGAAGCTCTTGACCGCACTGTAAACTCTGTTCGTGGTAAGGCTCTTAGCCTCCTTCGTTCAGGTTCTATTGATGCGATCCCACGTCAAGAACACACCAAGGGTACTGACAAGGCTGATCCTTTGGCAGACCTAGACGTTGCAAGCATGACTGTTGAAGCTATCGCTGAAGCAATCGGTAAAACTGCACGTGGTGTTAAAACTATGCTGACTCGCCGTGGCGTTTCTGCTGCTGACTACGATGGCGCTGCTAAAGCCGCTAAAGCTGCTCAGTAATCGTTGTTAAGTTTTGCCGACACATATTACTAGTAGTGTGTGTCGGCTTTTTATTGTTCGGGGGAACTTTTGAATCTAGCAAGTGCGCTAATACGACAAGTTATCAATACACAGGACTTCGAGACTTGGAGCTACCTGCGTAAAGAATACTTGCCCGTAGAATATCATGTGCTTTATAAGCTCATTGATAAGCATTGCGAGAATTTTCATTCGCTTCCTTCGTTCGATAACCTCAAGCTAGGCATTCGAGATCGTCAGACACAAGAAAAGGTGTTTGCAATCGAAAGTGTAGATGTTGACATTGACGCTGACATTCTACTAGAGTATCTTAAAAATGAGTATACTCAGAAAGAGATACTTAACTCGCTTGAGACTTATATTGATGAGTCTGTTCTGTTCGCAGATGCAGACGAATCAGTAGGTGCTCTCCATCAGATCGTCCTTGACATTGAAGATAAGGTCGATCTAACGGAACCTTCCGAGAAT
>Ga0102861_1000265_pt1 | contig 12768 bp, 7 predicted proteins | sample Colrivmeta1449B3_FD_78182 | JGI IMG/M metagenome (GOLD analysis project Ga0102861, IMG submission 78182) | Estuarine microbial communities from the Columbia River estuary - metaG 1449B-3 | ecosystem: Environmental > Aquatic > Marine > Intertidal zone > Estuary | place: USA: Columbia River Estuary... | reverse complement strand
CATAAATTATTCACATCATCATACGATGCAAGTATATATCTTCAACAACCTGACCAAAACACAGGTAGAGATGAGATATTGGAAGTAGGTAAACTTTATTATGGTTCTACTATGGATGTAGCTAGAACTTTAATTAAATTTCCAATAACAGACGTTTCTAAATCAATAGCAAGTAATGTGGGAACTGGTAGTTATAAAGTATTTTTAAATTTAAAAGCGGCAAATTCCGAAGAAATACCAGTAGAGTATACAATATATGCAAACGCAGTATCTTCTAGTTGGGTAATGGGTACCGGAACTAAATTTGATAATACAACATACGACGGGGTTACTTGGAAATATAGAAATGGATTGACGGCAACAAAATGGGTTGATTACGATACAACCGGTGGTACTGCGGTATACCCAACGACTGGAAATAGAACAACGGGTTCAAATAATGCAGAAGGTGCGGTTTGGTATTTAAGTGGTTCTGCATCACAATCATTTAATTATGAATCGGATGATGTTAGGATGGATGTAACTGGCATTGTAAAATTATGGATTAGTGGTACTATTGATAATAACGGATTTATAATTCACCACCACGAATCTGCATCCGTAAACGATGGTGTAGATTATGGTGTTATTAAATTCTTTTCAAAAGAAACACATACAATATACGAACCAAAATTAGAATTAGTTTGGAGTGATGTTTCATTTGTAACCGGTTCATTAACATCAATACCTTCTGAAAATTTTAAAGTGGTTTTGACTAATTTAAAAACTAAATACGATACAAATAGTAAAATAAAAATTAGAGTAAAGGGTGGTGATTTATACCCATTAAAATCATTTTCTAATACGTTTGTTAATAATACCATAAATTATTTACCAACATCTTCATATTATCAATTGGAAGATTATTTAACCGGAGAAGTTGTATATCCATTTGGAGAATATACTAAAATAAGTTGTGATTCAACTGGCAACTATTTTGTTATGGAATTGAGTACATTACCAATTGATAGAGTTTATAAAATAAAAACTAAAATTGAAATGGGAGGAATAGATTATATATTTGATGATAAAAATACATTTGAAATAAAATAATATGGCTTTAACATCAATAGAAGCAATAGCTGAGAAATTACAAGAAGAAAGAAAAAATAGATTAGAAGAAATATTAATTTCATCTGGTTCGCAAGCTATTGTCAAAAACGATTATGGTATAACAATTGTAGATGAAAAAAATGTAGCATCTTCTTTGGTATTTAAAGAATTAAATAAAGACAAATATGACGAAGAAGAAATCAAAAAGGCAATTGATATTGAGGTAAAAGAATTAAAACCATCAATACCTACTCCTAATTTAGATTTAGTTCCAAGACCCATATATGATAAAGAGGTAGCGTTAAATGAAGATTTACGAATAAAATTAGCTGATGTAACTGCTAAATATTCCGCTTCTCTTAATGAAATAAAAAGATTACAAACCGAAGTTACAAAAGTAAATATTGAAAAATTATCAATATCCCAAAAAGACGATTTAATTTCAAATCAATTAGAAACCGTCTCCGATAGTTTGGCAACATTTACCGAACAGATACAAGTAGCTGTACAAAAATCGGTAGAAGAATCTATATTAAGAACATCTTTACAATCACAAAATACAGGATATAAAGTTCAAATTGAAGCATTAATAAAACAAATTGATTCTTTAAATTCAATCATCGAAGGTTTACAGGCTCAATTGGGTGCAGTTCAACAACAACAAGCCATTACACAGGGAACCGCAGCACAGGCTATGGCTGCAGGTGCAGATGTTGTTAACGAAGTTGCAATTGTTAAATTACAAGAAAAGGCAGACCCTAATAGTCCTCCTATTTTTGGTAAAGTAAATGCAAAGGGTGGTAACAAATGGATAAATGGTAAAACGTTATCAATTACAAACAATGATAAGGGGCAAATATCAATTGCAATTGATGTAAATTATCCAAGCGGCCGTAAATGGTTTAGATTATCCGAATCCTCTTTTACAATGGAGCCAGGTGCAAGTAAAGATATTCAATTAAATATTGATGAATCATCTGTATCTGGTGCAGATAGTCGTAAGAAAACATTTGGTTGGTCAAGAAGTACCGACTATAAAGGTGGTGAATTAAAAGTTTCTGTTACAAAAAGTGATAAGAGTACAAAAAGTAAATCTTATGAAATGAAATTAACTAAAAATCATCCTGATTCTTATTAATAAATTTTAAATATGAGTATTAAAAAATATACAAACTTCGAACAAATTGATGGCAATGTAGATAACAAAGGTAAGTTTCTGCAAGCCGAAGATTTATTCATTGTATCCAAAAATGAAATAGAAGAAACTGATTTTGGTGAATGTAAATATGATGTAATGGAAGTATCCGTTTATGATATTAATAGTAATCTTTTACCACATAAAACAGGAAATAATGTAGCATACATTAAAACAGGTGATATAAAAAATTATATGTATAATGTAACCAACAAAGGTGGCCAGAAAGAATTGGCAATTGATATTGAAAAACTTTTAAGTGATTTAGGATTTACAAATGGTATTTTAAAAGTTAATATTAATTTTGTAAGAAACCGAGTTGGTACTGATAATGAATTGGAAAGGACATGGATACAAGAAATATCACCTTCAAGAGAAGAGATAAGAATATTACCACTTAAAACTAAATGGGAGAATGTTAATAATAAAAACATAAAAGATTTTAGTAATTTAGGAAATCTTAATAAAGATTTTAAATATTACAAAAAAAATATATTAAATACATTAGATTCTTTAGAACCACTTTATTTATCTAAAATAAATGATTCAATTGTAAATCGAATTGGAAATGATTTTAAAGATACGATTAGAAAAGATTTTGGATTGAGAAACTTTGACGCATTTATTAAAAAAATATTTGATGATTTTAAAGAAAGTATTAAACATTGGGTTAATAACCGATATTATGATTTAAATGATTCAACATTTGGAAAACCATCTGAAATTAGATTTATCGATTGTGACCAATATGATTTTAATTTTTTATTAGGAGGAGTTCAATCTTTATTAAATAATGCGGTGGCATATAATATAAAAACTTTAAAAAGAAGAGGTATTGATTATAAACAAGTTCCTCAAGAATTCGCAGTGGTTGAATTAAGAAAACAAATACAAAATAATTTAAGTTCATTCCAAACACCAATTGATATACGAAGAAATGTATATGCTCCGGATAAAGTAGAATTACCTGTTACGAAGGCAAGAGATATACCGGTATTGGATATTCTTCCTCCACCAAAACAATATGTGGAACCAATAGAAACACCACCACAACCTCCTATATTTGTAGAAGCTCCGATATTTGAAGAACCAACACCAATACCCGTTCTCACAATGGAACCAATATATACAGCAACACCTTCAGGTGGAGGTGGAGGCGGAGGTGGGTTTGTTGAAAACAATTTTGGTTTAGGGTATGGTAAAGAAAATATTATCGAAAGAGATATGACTCAAAGAGAAAATTTACAATAAAATATTTATATAAAATTAATAAATGGCAGTATCTTACGACCCAAATGAGTTTGGAGGAAATCAAATAAACAACCCGTATGATGGAAATGGAGTATACAATCCATTTGACAATCAAACATTGGGTAACATTGGTAGTGTTGGTGGTGGCGGAGGATACACTCCACCGGTTCCTACTAATCCAACATTTGTGCCACCAAGTGCCGTTGCAGAATCTTTAAATACACCACTAACTATTACATTAGTAAATGCAGAAGGTGTGGCCAGTGAGTTTTTTGAAGGGGATGCATCAAAGGGTATAGGTACAAGTAACAAAATAGTTTACTCACCATCTTTGGTGTTTGGTTCTAAAAGAAAATACGAATCAAAATCAGAAGGATATACAAGTTTAAACTATTACGAAGTTGAAATAGTTAAAAAATACCAAAACCCACAGAGTATAGCAGAACCAAATCTGGTTATACCAAATTTCACATTTACGTTTGATATAAATGCCGGTTCTACCATGTTTAATGGTATGAGTGGTGCAAATAATTTTGGATATAATTCTAATTTAAATTACAATTATAATCCAAATTATTATAATTTTAATTATGAATATAATAGAATACCGACTTCAACACCAATAACGGCTAATGAACAAAACTATACGGAAAATTTAGCTATTAAAAAATATGTTTGGGACGGAAAAAATTATGTACAAGATATAATAACAAATGCGGATGGTGTATCGGGTGCATATAGTCTTATTTTTGAATTTGAAGCAATCAAAATTAAAATAGACGATACACCGGCTAGTCCTAATTTTGATTATGAAATAGTATTTGGTAGTAATTTTAAAAATGAATTAGGAAATATATACTCATTAAAATATGATATTTTAAATGAAGTTGGTACACCTATACAATCATCTATTATATCATTAGAAGATGGAAGTGCGTTACAATCAATTGCAAAAGATTCTATAAAAAATGGAAAAGTTGTATTTACTATAATTGATAATAGTGAAACTATAAAACCATCTTATGGACAAGACCTTAGTTTTACAAACTTATATTGGGGAAAACGTTCTATAATAACAAATGCAGATAATATTGATTACTCTAAATTAAATCAAATTTTTAGTAATAATACAAAATTTGCTAAACCCTCTAATTTAAGTTTTGAAATATCCTCAGCTGAGTTATCAAGTGGAGTTGTAGTTATTGCATTATTTCAAAAAGAAATATCAGTAGCAGAACCAATGATAGATGTCTATCAAACACAATTTGATGTTAGAATAAAAGAATCGGATACGGAAAAGGGTATTTCTATACCATTCAAAACCGACAAGGCCGATTATGTGTTAGTATATCTTACACCGGAAAAAACATTAAAAGTACCTGCTACGGATGGTTCGGTAAATTTATATTTTCAAAAAGATTACTCAGAAGTATATGGTTCTAAAAAGGTAATATTAGTAGCAGTAAGTAATCAATATGGTACCGGTCAAAGGAAAGAAATAATAGTAAACTTTACTGCTATAAATGATTATCCTTCAATTATAGAAGTTACATTTCCTGAATCAATTGAAATACCGAGTTTTTCAGATTTTAATATAGATTTAAAAATATCTTACTCTACATTCGCTGCAACTAGTGTTGATATATCATTACAGTTGGGTGATAAGAGTTATATTGATTTATTACAAAATCAACCTCCGAACGGTGACTTTAAGTTTAACTTAAAAAAATTAAGAGAATTATATCCAAAGTGGGTTCCAAAAGACGGTGTTCGTTTAAAATTAAAACCATACAATAGAGGTGGTGCAGAGGAATTAATTGGTAATGATTATGAAACAAATACCGAATTAATTTTACCTAAATTATTTTTAGATGAAGATATAATATCAAAATTATTATTTGATTCATTTGCAGAACAAATACAAATAACTGAACCTGAAAAGGAAAGTAAATATTTAACACACCTTTCTAATTTTGGTAATAATGACCAAATATTAATTTCTTCATTTGAAGAAGATAATTGGACGTTATCGGAAAAGAAAAAAGATGAACTCGGAAACGAAGTTGTGTCCAAAGAAGTTAAATCTATAATTTTAAAATTATATTCACCATTACCTGCAAACTATACTGAAAATACTACATTTTGGATTACTAAATTAATGAGTAGTCCTCTTATAGAAACTGTCGTATTAAATGAGCAAGATTCAGTAAAGTGTCCTCCAATAAAAGGGCCGAATTTTGATATAGAAGTTGATTTTGTTGTTGGCAATTCTACTAATTTTGAATCATTAGATAATTTAATATTAAGTAGTTCCGCATCATCAACCGATTTAGTTAGAACATATTTAAGTTCATCACTTTCGTATCAGGATGATTTAAATATAGAATATGCAAGTGGTTCAAACCCAATTGAAGGATATCTTTGGGATAACTTTGTTCATTTTAGTTCTGCAAAAGAAAGATTAGATAATTTTGTTTATAAAGTTCAATTAATAGAAGCATACGATACGGCCATATCCGCTTCTCAAACTGCATCATTTATAAACTCACCGGAATCTCCTAAACAAGTAGAAAAAAATAATGTAAAGAAAAATCAAATTATACAATCATTTGATGGATTCGAAACATTCTTATATACATCATCATCTTTGAGTTGGCCGCATACAAATGGTGTTAGGTTATACCATACGGACAATACCGTAGTAAACTGGTATACTTTGGCATCGGAAGCTGCTGAAACTTTTGATTTAGAAAATCCTAATTGGATTATGAACAATGTGCCAACATTTATAAATAATGTTGAAAACTCTCAAAGTTTCCATTTGTTATTGAATATGTTAGCACACCATTTTGATATAATTTATTACTATACTAAATCTATTGAAAATGGTAGAGGTATGGGATATAAATCAAAAAATGGAATTAATGATAAATTATTATTTGATTCATTAAAATCATTTAATTGGGATGCTAAAAACCTGTCGGCCGACTCTAAATTGTGGGAGCATGTATTTGGTAAAGATTCTGATGGAAATACAAAAAATACAAGTCCTGCCAAACAAAGAACATATGAAGTTTGGAGAAGAATTGCAAATAACCTACCTTATTTATTAAAACATAAAGGTACAAGAAGAGGAATATATGCTTTAATGAGTTGTTATGGAATCCCTTCATCAAATCTTTCAATTTTAGAATTTGGTGGTCCAGAAGTTTCTGAAACAAGTAAAAGTAAATTAGTAATGGATAATATTACTACTGCTTTGGTTGTAAACAATGGAGCTAGGCTTGATTTTGAATGGAAAAATACCGAAAGAAATAGAAAACCGGATACAATAGAATTTTTTGTAAAACCAACCGAACAATCTAATTTTAGAATTTTATCCGGTAGTGGATGGAATTTAGAAGTTACATCTTCGGTTACATCATCATTTGGTAAAGTTGTATTTAACTACTCAGGTTCTAATTGTATTTCATCATCGATATTACCAATATTTAATGGTAAATTCTTTGGTGTAGAAATAAGTAGAACAAGTGGAGCGGCTGAACACACTTTTGAATTAAATTTAAGACAAGCAGATAAAGAACGAACAATATTTGAAACAAGTATTAGTAGAAGTGTTTCTACTGGAAGTTTTTATTGGGATAGTGGTTCTTTAATTAGTTTAGGAAACAATTTTGTTGGCAGTGTCGATGAATTCCGTTTATGGAGCACACCATTAGGAAAAGATAAATTTTATCAACACGTTTCATTTCCTGAAATGGTTAATGGTAATGAAATTTCATCATCAACCGATGATTTATTTTTCCGTTTGGATTTTGAATATCCTAAAAATTTAGCATTAACATCTTCATTAATAAATGTTGATACTAATATTTATTTTTCATCTTCTTTATATAGAAACGATTTAGAAAGTGGTTCAATCTCACCTGGAACTTTAATATTTTCAGAAAATCCATCTGCATCATATTCAGCATCGGCTACCGGATTTACAAATATACCAACATATCCTTATAACTTTGAAGTAATAGATAGAAGTGTTGTATTAGAGATACCAGATATGGGTTCTACGAGATATTCTACAAACAAAGTTAGATTTGAATCTCAAACGGATTTTGATGGTAACGATGTTAGTGGTGGTGTTGATTTATCTATAAAAAGTAGAGCAACTAAAAAAGCATTTGACCAATCACCAACCGATTCAAATAGAGTAGGATTATTTTTCTCACCAACAAAAGAATTAAACATTGATATTGCTAAATCTTTTGGTGGAATAAATTTAGATAACTATATTGGTGACCCTTCCGACAAATATAATAGTAAATATAAATCTTTAGATTCTTTAAGAAAATACTATTTTAAAAGATTTGATAATAGAGACATCTATTCTTATATCAATTTAATCAAACTATATGAGAAATCTATGTTTGAAGATATTAAGAAAATGTTACCTGCAAGAGTTAAAGCAACTACTGGTTTATTAATTGAACCGCATATTTTAGAAAGAAGTAAAATACAACAAAAGAAACCTTCCGGAGATGAGTATCAACAAAACGCTACAATAGATTATAAAAACGAATATAGTGTTGTATCTGATATAAATCAATATGAAACAATTGTTGATAGTAATTTATCAGAAAATGTAATAGGAGAAAACAATCAATATGAAGTTACAATATATTCTGCTTCATTAGATAAAACAATCGCAGAATCGTATCAATTGGATAGTTTAATCAACCCAAATAATAACTTGAATCAAATAGCTGAATCTTTTCAAAATGAAGTAACTATTGATGCCGGATTAGGTGAAGCTACTATTTTAACAGAGGTTGATATATACGATATGAACACATTTGTTGGACAAAGTGATTATGAAACAATTGGGTTTGGTATATATGCAGAGAATGGGCATGCGATTAGAACATATTTTGACAAAGATGGCAGAAGAGTTAAGGAAAGAATTAAAGTAGATTTAATAAAGGAACAAAAGAAAAGAGATGTGGTTGCATACAATATAGTAATAGATGGAAAAGGTGACCCGCGTGGTGGATACTATTTAACATCTTCTATTTATTATGAAACCAAATTAAATATACAATCATTCGAAAGTGCAAGTGTAATTAGTGCAGGAACGGGTGATATTGTTGAAGTAACAAAATTAAACGGATATTTACCAACACATTATAGAAATACTTCGGATTTAACGAGAGGAATGGAAAATTCTTTTTATAGGGGTTCAAAAAATACCGCAGCAACTACTTTGGATGGTAGTTCTCCTATTGAAACATTTACTTCTAATCCAAATACATTGACTGTAAATAAGACTGGTAGAAATGCAAGTGAACCAATTTTAGAAGTTGAGTAACGGAATTTTAAAAATATAATATTTATAAACAAAGAATAATAAAATACTATGGGATATTTAAGTAATACCGAATTAACAGTCGACGCTATTCTTACCAAAAAAGGTAGAGAAAAATTAGCGGCAGGACAAGGATTAAACATCACTCAATTTGCTTTAGCAGATGATGAGATTGATTACACACTCTATGAACCGGCACATCCATTGGGTTCTGCATATTATGATGCAGCAATTAAGAATATGCCTGTATTAGAAGCTAATCCAGATGAGACACAAGTAATGAAATATAAATTGGTAACTTTACCAAAAAATACAACTCGTATTCCGGTTGTTGAATTTGGTATTCCAAATGTTTCAGTAAATCAAAAAAGTGGTGAGGTTGCATTATCACCAACCACATCTCCAGCGGGTAATAGAAGAATGGGATATACAATTATCCTTTCTAATAAAAATGCAGGTGATGTTATCGGTGAAGGTGTTACTGCTGATGTAGGAACTGTACCAGTATTTATTGGTGACGATGTTTCTGCAACTGCAGCAATTTCAAAAGGATTAACATTTAAGTTTATTCCAAACCCATCTTTAACTTCGACTATTAGAACTACAATCACAGTCTATGGTAACGAAACAGGTGGTTCTCAAACAATTCCTGTGACAGTAAACTATGTACAATAAATAAAATATGGCAGTAATAAGAGACAATAGAGGAGCCCTTTTGGCAAGTAATATATCAACATACTTAGCAGGTGCAGCTAACACCGCAGGAACTCCCGTCGACACAAACGAATTAGTAAGCATTGTAAACCAATTTTTAGGACAAGGTGAACAAATTAGTGCAGATTCAACTACCATTACAAATGGTATTTATAAAAAATTTGGTACAATTGATAAAGTAACTAATAGAACTGAAATCGTAACTTCTGGAATATGGAGTGGTGATACAGGTTCGTTAGATGTTAGAGCAAATTACACATCATCTGTTCAATCGGTTATTACATCAAATAGTGGTAAATACTATTTAGATGTATATAACACAACTGATACGGGTTCAGGAGAAGTTCAGTTTTCAATTGCATATGGTGATTCCAGAGGATATGGTGCACCAACTTTACAACAAACCGATTCATCTACAATGCCAACCAAAGCAATCTATAATCAATTAAAAAATGTATTATTAGATTCTGCAGATAATTACTTTAGTATTTATACGGGTTCAACTGCGGGTGGTACTGATATGACTTCGTTTTACGCAATCAATGTAAATAGAGCTAGATACAAAGAAAGATTAGACCCAGGTAATATCTCAATTGATTTATCGGGTTCTATTAGAAGTATTACGTTAATCGATGATAGTGGTGGAACCGATGAAAATGTAACAACTGCTGGTAGAGTTTATAACTTAGTTAGTGGTTCATTAAATATTGGTTCAGCGTTATCTGCATCTATAAATAGTCCAACTGCGTCAAACGGACAAGGTTGGGGATTATTCTATCCTGATATGGGTATTATCTTATTGAATCCGGTGGCATTGTCTGCAGGAGTAGATGCTAAATTAGCACCTGCTAGTTCTTCAATACCAAACGTATATCACCAAAACAATGGTAATACATCTGGTTCGGTAGCATTATTAATGGCAATTAGTGGTGGTGCAGACTTTCAAGTAAGAAGAACTGAAAACGTTTCTACTTCTCATTACTTTGTAAGAGCAAATAATAGAGAATTTAATTTCTCAAATAATCCAACATTCGTAACTGGTTCAGTTGGGGCATTTGTTAATACATCATTTGAAAAAGACCCAAAAGTGTATATTACGACAGTAGGATTATATGATGATTCAAATGAATTATTAGCAGTTGCAAAAACATCTAAACCAATTGAGAAATCATTTGATAAAGAAATTGCAATTAAAGTTAAATTAGACTTCTAATCGGAGAATAAAATAAAAACTATGGCCCACCTTAATTTGGTGGGTTTTTAGTTTTAAGATATTTATATTAGATATGTTAAAAAGAATACCAAAGTCAGATATTAGTATTAGGCCGTTTAAGGCATATAAAGAATGGAGTTTTTCTAGTGGTTCTACTGAAATTGATTTATTAGAAGCAAATATCAGTTCATCGGAATTATCTGGACTATATCCTAAAAATTCTATATACGGACAATTAAGAGCTCAGTTTTATAATGGGCACGAAGATAATCCATTTTTAAGATTTGGAAGTAAAAATAACGAATACAATAATAATCCTTCAACAAAAGATAGATTTTTAAGTGGTTCTGCAAAAGTAATTTCAATTCCACAAATATATGTTGGAGAAACAATAAAAAAAGGTTCTTTATTATTAATAGATGGTACAAATAGATTTGTAGATGATGGTTATGGTAATATAATTGCGGATGGTGCTGGTTCCCAAATATCATTCACGGCATTAGATTTAAACGGAAGTGTATTTAATTTCACAGATTTAGCAGGTGAGTCCTATTCATCTACTATTGATTCATTTTTTATAGATATAGAAGAGTCAACATTGGATTTAATAATTGGAGGTGAACCATTCAGTTGTGAAATAGTATCAATGAATAATGAAGATGGTTTAATATATGTTAAAAACGCTACTTTCTTACAAGGGGCGGCCGGTAATAGTAAAACGGGTAATATATTTTATTCACAGGGTGTAATTGTGTTTACAAGAAATACAAATTCTCTTTTAACTTCGGATTGGAGTGTTTCATTTAAATCTACCGAAACTATTTACGAACACGAATATCTTCTTATAGCAAATGAAGATGAATTTAATGTTTCAACAAATCCATCTGCAGTAGTAGAAGTCGGAAGAGAAACTGGATTCGTTACAGGCTCCGATGGTAAAGTATACAAAACAACTACATACCCTGGTGTTAAATATATTAAGAAAAAAACAACATTGGAAAACGGAAATGTAATTGATTATAGTATAGTTTCAAGTTACAATACTGCAATCTCCGGAGGTTTTGAACAATACGATTATAGTTCATCTTTAGATTCAACAGGTTCATTCCTTGCACCATTTATTACAACTATTGGTTTATACGATGACAATTGTGATTTAGTCGCAGTGGCCAAACTACCACAACCAATAAAATCGTATCCTGATTTACCTGTAAACTTTATTATACGATTTGATACATAATCTTATATTTATAATTAAAAACAAATAAACATGTCAAAAATTTTAGAATTATACGAAGCAAATAAAAACAATTCATTTGCAAAAGGCAATCCAGATGAAAAAGCTTGGAATGCTCAAAAAAGAGATATAACTCCATATTCAAAAGAGCAAAGAAATCCACAAGGTGATATTGATTCCGACGCTATAAAAGCATTAGAAACTAAAAAAGGTAAAACTAAATATCAATTAGGAGATTTAGGTGGAAACAGATGGGCCCCTTTTAATGATGTAAAAAAATACTCATTAGGAGTTAAAAAGGACAAATAAACCAATTTAATGGCAAAAAAAGTTACAAAAAAAACCAATCCTAAATGGGTTGCACAAAAGTATGGATTTAAGTCTGGTTTAGAAGAAACCATTTCTCAACAAATAGAATCACAAGGAATTAAAGTAGAATATGAAACTGAAAAAGTTCCATATATAATTCCTGCATCCACTCACCACTATCATCCCGATTTCAAACTACCCAATGGTATTAGAATAGAGACAAAAGGTAGGTTTGTGGCAGCTGACCGTAAAAAACACTTATTGGTTAAAGAACAAAACCCAAATATGGACATTAGGTTCGTATTTTCCAATTCAAAGAACAAAATCACCAAAAAGTCTAAAACGACCTATGGGGATTGGTGTGAAAAGAACGGATATAAATATGCGGATAAAATCAT
>Ga0102861_1000259_pt1 | contig 13048 bp, 27 predicted proteins | sample Colrivmeta1449B3_FD_78182 | JGI IMG/M metagenome (GOLD analysis project Ga0102861, IMG submission 78182) | Estuarine microbial communities from the Columbia River estuary - metaG 1449B-3 | ecosystem: Environmental > Aquatic > Marine > Intertidal zone > Estuary | place: USA: Columbia River... | reverse complement strand
TACACGATCAGCATCAATCTGAGCTATAAGGTGGCATGATGGAATTAAAAACCAAAACACTCGAAATTATTTTTAATCTTGCTACCGAACAGGTTATCAAGCGTACCAAGGACGTCATTTTGCAGGACGGTCAGGAAATCGGCACATCATCTGACGGTGAAAAAATTGAAGTGCATTTTATTAAGGACGTTGAACAAGATATGATTTCCAAGATTGTCAAGCTTGAAAAAAATGAGGTGTTAGTTGCAGTAAATTTTGCTGAAGACAATAACAACATTGGGGTGTCTGTATTGACGTACAAAAATATTGTAGATGGAACTAAGCAAATTGGCATTACACCAACGCATCGGCGTATGCTACAGTTGACTGCGACAAATCAACAACTTGTCAATGCTTACTGTAACTTTGTACCAGTAAAGTTGCCACTTGAAAACGTGGTAGAATAAGTTTGTTGGGGCATGATGCTCTGACGTGATACTAAACTCCTCCTAAAATCCTCAGACCCTGCTTTCGAGCGGGGTCTTTTACTTTGTCAGTTATCCGGAATTTCCGGATAACTAAATAAGAAAACCCCGGTGATCTATTCCGGGGTCTCTCATCTTCTATACAAACTGAACCTTTCGGGCTCAGGTTTATTCTACTCCAATTGTCTAGATATCGTCTCCAAACTCCTCTGCCGAAAGAAAGGCAAACGATAGGATGAAGAACACCACTAGGACAAAGACGATTAAGCCTAAAACAATCTTCATTTCTCACCCTCCGCTGGTGGTTCTGGCAATGGCATCCAATGACTCAAATCTCTAGTGTAAAGCCAATGTCCGTCATTTGCTGGAGAGTCCCAAGGGAAAAGAGTTTCCGCTTCAATTTTTGAAGCAACCATCTTTGAACATTTCCTTGCTTGAATTATTCCAAGGTGGGCGTGAATGACAAGTACAACTTCATCAAGTGGTGCTGTCTCAATCGGTTGCCAACTCATTCCTCTCCCTCCATAATCTGAACGCAACGGAATTTTTTGCCAAGTGGAATTCCCTTTGGCACATCAAGGTAGTCCAATAGATGCATATTTGAATGTTTGACCGTTGCCTCAAACTCAATCGGCTTCGGATTTACCTTCCTCAATGGCTTGATGCCAAGGAATGGGAAGATGTCTTCGGAAATGTTTGCCCAATTGTTTTTACCTACTAAAATGTCAATCGTACCGCAGTTCAGAGATTTTTCAACTTCACCATCTGCCTTCAGTTCATGCACCTCCCCATTGACCTCAATGTGGGTTGCGTCTTCTAACGCAACTTCTTCCCATTGAATCATTTCGGCACCTCTGGAAGCTCACAGAAATGGGTGGGCTTCAACCACACTTTATACTCTTCGTCTATCATGAATTCACCTTCGATTGGACACCACTCGCAAATCATCCATAATGGTTCCTTGGCAGTCATTTTGATGCCAAGGATGGGTTTTGGTTGCTCATAATATTCCAATGGCAATTCATTGATGGGTAGTACAGTCATCTAAACCACCTCCGCATCTTCAAATAGGGGTTCCTGGTGGATGTCGAGAGCGAGGGCAATGATCTGCTGCTCGCTCATCTCTAGCATCCGCTCGTCCTCTACCACGATAACTCCCCTCGCCCCGTCCGGGTGGGTGAAATGGGCGGTGATCCGCCAATTGTAGTGATCCTTCAACAGTTTGAGCGCGTCTTCGTAACTCATGCCCCGTCTTCCTCCTCTTCGTCTCTGGAGTAGTATTCGACGACCGGGTATGTCTCCCAATTGTTTAACTCCTCGATGCCTCCGGTCCAATTGTAAATGAAATTGATTGCCTCGGAATCCAAGTAATCCGATTTCCAATGCCGTTTGTTGTACCGGTACTCGTCCACGCGGAGCAGCCGAGTTTCCAGAATGGATCGGAATTTGTCCCAATCAATTACCTCCATGATGAGGTCCTCATCCGAGTCCGAAAGTTGCCAATACGCGTGGACAAATCCGTGCATCCACCGGGTGATGGATTCCTCCGGCACTTGCAGGACATCCACGCGGACAGAATAGCGGTTAAGAACGTGCGCTGATTTCGGATCCTTCTTGGACGACAGCAATAATTCCTTCCAGCTGTCCCCGTCTTCCTCCTGCAGCAAAACGTGCAAGTAAATGGGCTTCATCGGAGCAACACCCCGATAAAGAAGACAACGATGCCGAGCAAAGCGAACGCAATGGCAGATGGCCAATCCATTCCTTTGTCCACGTTTGCCGTAGACAGGGTCTTGGACCGTGTCAGGAGTTCTAGGACGTCCTCGTTTGCGGTTGCCCGCACATCGGCGCTCAGGTGCTCGTATCGGTCGATTTCTTCTTGAGAGAGTACTACCTCGCTCAATTTCTGGTTGTAGGTTGATTTCATTTGTTTTTCCTTAGTTGTCATACGGATGGCCGTTTTCGTCCAACACGGTGCATTCTACACCGTCTGGATCAATCAGAGAAGCCCAAGACTCGAAAAGAGTCTCAGGCAGAGGGTTAAAGCAAGGGTCGATTGGTTGTAAGTGCAGGTCCATTAGTTTCAGTTGTTGGTTGTTTATGTTACTAAGCGCTTCTCTTAGTTTCAGGAGTTCTAGGATGTCCATTAGAATGCACCCGCCAAATATTCAGTTGTTTCGTTTAATGCGCTTTGTCCTTCTCGTTCGTATTGGTCAACGTTTTCATTGTCAATAACGGATTGATTTAGGATCCATCCGCGTCCAGCCATACTTAAAAGCCATACCCGCCGGATTTCCGACTGCTCCTCTTCCGAGGTATCTGGTGCTTCACCGAAGTATCCGGCTGCAGCGTATTCGTTGACAAGTTGAGTGCTGAAGAGTTTGATGTTGTTCATTTTGTTTGTTCCTTGTTGGTTGGTGGGGAGGTTGCCCTCCCCGGTTGATTCTAGAATCTTCGGACGATGCTGTAATTTGCACCACCCCAAAAGTCAAAGATTTCTGCTTCAATTAGTTCTTCTGTTAATTCAATGCCAAAGATTGCTTCAATGTCAAATCTGTTGCAGGTGATTTGCGTTCCTTTGTATGGAAGTTTTTGTTTCCAGATTCTTTCAACCATTGTGGTTGCTTCTTCCAAATATCCCCAATAAAGAGCATTGTTGATTCTGGTTTTAAGATTTTCGCTGATTGATTTCAAGTTGTTCATTTCGTGTGTTCCGTGTAACCTCGTTGGCTACATGATTATTATACGGTTGCATTTGCACTTTTGCAACAACTATTTTATGCAATTTTGCAAAAATGTTTTTTTTGAACCTGAATTAGGCTAAAAATTGTGGAATGTTTTAGTGTGGAAATGCAAAAGTGCAATGGTTTGCGTATAATGACATTGATGGACGAAAAACTTTTGAGGGAGGCAGCGCAATGGATCATCATCCAGCGCACCAGACGTTCCCTCTCGGAAATAGCACAAGAGGCCGGTGTCAGCATCAACGTGCTGAAGTACCATGCGGAAAAGCTGATGCAAAAAGAAGGGCCGAGTTTTACCTCGACCCCGGACCGAACCAATGAACCAACGACTTATTCTACCACGGAAAACAAATGAAAATTCAAACAATCATCAACCAGCACAGAAGAGACTTTCAGGCGATATACGTCTGCGAGCATTGCCAAGCGGAGGCCGTTGGCAACGGATACGATGACGCATACTTTCACAACAGCGTAATTCCAGCGATGGAATGCGAGAAGTGTAAGCAAACGTCCCCAAGTTCTTATAGACCATTGGCAACGAAATACGCCGAGGGGCAAGTTGTCTAAGGAAAACAAATGAACAACATCAAAATAATTAACCAAGAGGTCGTTGACCTCGATACCGGAGAAATCCTTGGACCCGTTGTTGAAGCGGGTGCAATCGCAAACCAGGAGGCGCTAGAGCTCGTGCTGGAGCAAATCCAGAAGCAAGCTTCTCAGGTATCCGCCGAGCAAATCAGACTCCGAGCGATTCAGGATCAGGTGCAGAAAGCACTCAAGCGCAAAGCTGGATACTTGGAATACCTCAAATTCGTCTATACCTCGCCTGTTGAACAATACGCTAAGGCGAGATTGGAAGGGTGCAAGCAGAAGAGCATTATTACTCCTTATGGAACGGTAAGTTTCCGGACCAGCAAAGGCGGGCTGAAAGTGGCGGATGAAAAGTTGGCACTCACCTCTGTTGCCCTTGCGGGGTTTGACAACGCGATTAAAATTACCGAGAAGCTGCTGATATCCGAATTGACGGACGAACAAAAGCAGGCGCTCATTGGGGCGGATGGATTTACGGTAGCGAATCCGTCTGAAGTAATGAGTATTAAGACTGGAGTGGAATGAAGCATTTATCGCTGTTTAGCGGAATTGGAGGCATAGACCTAGCAGCCGAGTGGGCTGGATTTGAGTCGGTAGCATTTGTTGAGCGGGATAACTTCTGCCAACAGGTGCTCTCAAAGAATTTCCCCGGAGTGCCAATCTTCGGGGACGTGTGTGAGTTTGATGGAACAGAGTATGAAAACAAAATTGACCTCGTATCAGCAGGGTTCCCCTGCCAACCTTTCTCCCAAGCAGGGAAGCGTAAGGGAGCTAGTGATGAACGTGCGCTTTGGCCACAAGTTTGCAGAATTTTACGGGAAACAAAACCCCAATGGTTCTTGGGCGAAAACGTGCCAGGACTCCTTACAATTGATGGAGGACAATACTTCGGGCAAATCCTCAATGACTTGGCCGAAATTGGGTATAGCGCTGGATGGATTATGTACGGGGCAAAAGACGTTGGTGCTGTTCACCGAAGGAACCGAGTCTTCATCGTTGCCTACTCCGAGTGCTCAGGAACCGGGTTGGGTCAATTTGGAACCTGTAGACAAACACGGAAATCCACCAAAGACTTGTACAGAAAGGTGGTATTGCAAGAAGACGGGGAGGTTGTTGCAGAAGGGAGTGATGCAAGCGGTATCGTTGCCTACTCCAACAGCGTTCGATGCTCACAATATTCCCATTCGGAATGGACACAACTTGGACCGGGGCGGACGGCACAATGTAGGGTTGAAAGACATGATTCCTGTATTTGCGGACCATCTTCTACCAACGCCGAGAGCAAGTCAGGACCACAAACCCATTCGCCCACTTGCCCCGAGCGAAGCCAACGGGACACACGGAAAAACATTGGTAGCAGACATTGGCAATCAATTGCTGCCGACTCCAACTGCATCAGAGCAGAAATACAGATTGAAGGGCAACTCCCAACAGAGCAAATGTCTGGAAGCAAAAGCGAGAAGGGGAGAACTTATCAACTCATCCTTGGAGGAGACTGGAAGCAATGGGGAATCTCCCCTACGATTGGGATTGAACCCCGAGTTCGTGGAAGCAATGATGGGGTTTCCAATCGGGTGGACCGACTTAAGTCCCTAGGAAACGCCGTAGTTCCCCAACAGGTATATCCAATTTTAGTAGAGATAGCGAGGCAAATGAAATGAGATTAAACCCAATGGACGTTCTAAGACACAAAGAGACTCGGACGGTAAAGACCCATAGCGCCAACAACATCTTTGCAGAGGCGGAGATGTTCGCTATCATTATCGGATACGATCCGCAAATCAACGCGTATCGAGCCGAGAGATACTATGAGTCCGAGCACCCAAAAATTGATAGCAATAAGAAGCGGATCGTTATTGGAGTCCATTGGGACGTTAATTGGGAGCGGGTATGAGTTATTCCTATTTAAGCGGCGATGGTGTACCAATAGCACAACCATTGTTCCAAATGGATGGAGACGGTGTAATTCCGATCTCGCCGCTCCAATTTCAATTTCAAGAGATAGACGTTCCGACTGCTATTGAATTAAACCAGCTATGGCATAGCAGATTACCCAAAGTCATTAGAGGCAATATTGATAGAAATCGTCATAAAGTTTGTTATGCGGCTGAGTTTGGTAACAGATTCTATGCTTCTGCAATTTGGACGACTCCAGTATCCGCCCACCGTTTTGCGGATGGCTTTAATATGCTTGAACTAAGAAGACTTGCTATCTCAAATATTGCTCCAAGAAATACTGCAAGCAGATTTATTTCTTGGATGGTGAAAGATATTAAAATTCGATTTCCAGAAGTCAACGTTTTGATTTCTTATCAAGACACCGAAGCGCATCTTGGAACGATATACAAAGCAGCTGGATGGACGCCCGTTGCAAAATCAAACGGTGGTGAATGGAATAGAGAATCTAGACCAAGAGTTGCTTCACAAACTACCGCTGAGAAAATTAGATGGGAGAAGCAAATCAAATGAACGGGTGGTTCTTGTTCATTATTGGAATTTTACTGACCACAATCGCCGGAATAATTGTGTCATTTATTGACATGAAGCAACGAGTGGCTGACACGAGTGATAAAACAAAACGATAAAACAATGGCAACATTAGAAGGACAATTGACAACATGGCGCATCGCTGACGGTGTGCTCAAGACCGGCCGTGGACGAGACGGAGACAGGCAGAGAGAGGATATCACCGGTATCCTGAAATCGGTCTCCTACGTTGAAGGGCAAAAGGATGACGGCGAGAAATACGCTCAGGTAGAGGTCAACCTGGAGGACGAGGACGGAGACGATATCCGGGTGAAAGCTTCGGTGGGTCTCTCCGCGGTAGCGTCGAACGTGACCGCGTTCGGCTTCGTAGCGGGACTGCTGCATTGCAAAGAGGGCGATGACATCGGTATCTTCCCCCAACAGGCACAAAAGGCGCACGAGAAATATGGGGTTAAACCCACGTTTGTGACTATCGGGATTTGCGCGGGTGGTACTCGCTACAAACCGGTGAAGGTGGACCGGGACGACTTCGCTGGTGCTACCAGCCGGGAGAAATTCCCCCACGCGCTTGCGGAGTTCAAGCGGCTTCCGTTCTATAAGGAACGCGAGAAGCAGAATCCTGACGGTCCAGATATCGCTATCTTGCGACAGATTCAGGCAGATGGTATCTTCCCTGATCCGTTCGGACCAGCGATGCCCGTCTATCTCAAGATGCTCGGCAAGTTTGCAGGCGAGAAGATTGAGGATTTCTTTGACTGCAGCCAAGAAACCTTGGATGAATTTAGTGACTGGTATGCAGATTCAGCCGGCTCAAAACCCATTCCCAAAGCACTCGCTCCGTTTGTGGTGAAAGCCAAAACAACGGACGATGAGTACGATCCATTTGCAGACGAATAATGAACTTCGATGAGATTCTCGATGACCTGGTTCCCAATCCTGCAATAGCAGCAAAGGAGCGGGTGCGGAAGATTCTCGAGCAACAAGCGGAGGATGTTCTTAACGGGACGTCCTCCGTCCCATTTGCCCGGGAGAAGAAGTCCAAGTCCACTAAGGCGGACTACAACAAAAAGACCTACGAGCACTATAAATCGCTCGGGTACGAGGTCCACCGGGTGGATTACTACGATGCCAGGTTTCAGCGCCAACATGACCTGCTCGGGTTTGCGGACATGATGGCATTAAAACCCGGAAGTCCACCTCTGCTCATCCAGCTAACAAGTCGTGATAATATATCCAGCCGGGTAAAGAAAATAAAGGAATTGAAGAGCCATAGAACATGGCTGCAGACCGGAGGGCAAATCCACGTCATTGGTTGGCACAAGCTTGTCAACGGACGATTTGAGCCTAAAACGATACCAATAGAATTAACATGATAAACAACCTACCAGAACCAAAACCACTCTACAGCATAAGCGTATTTGAGAATGTACGCGATACCCAACCACGTCTTCGGCAAATGGCGCTGTTGCCTCTATTGCGCTCGCTTGCCTCTCACCATGAGGTAGAGAGCAAGGGAGGGGCGAAGCTATTCACCCCCGGCAAATACATTGACGGTGGAGCGCGGCGAGCCTCTGACGTAGAATACATTTCCCTGCTGGTCCTTGATTTCGATAAGGGACACCATTGGTCCGATTTTGTAGACCAATGGAAAGAGTTGAATCTTACCCACCTGATCTACACCACCTTCAACCATACCGAAGATGTCCCTCGTTGGAGAGCGGTATTTCCCTTGAAGGAGAAGGTATTGCCGAACGAGTGGGCGGAGACATGGCAAACCCTGCACCACGCGCTTGGGCATGGACTTGCTGACCCTGCAGCAAAAGACCCCTGCCGTTTCTATTACATCCCCTCTTGTGCTCCCGGCGCTCCGAGGCACTCCGAGTGGTTTGAGGGTGATTTGTTGGATGTAAGTGCGTTTGAAACCAGAGCGCGGCAACAGGTGGTCCAAGAGGTGGTCGAGAAGATGACCCGGGACGGCAACCGGGTGGGTGACGACTTTGAAGCGCGATCCAGCATCGACGATATTCTCTCCCCGTTTGGTTGGGAGCGAATGCGGGGCGGTGGAATGCTTGAGCGCTGGAGACGTCCGGGAAAGACTGACGAGGGAATTAGCGCTACTTGGGGGTATCGCCCGGGTTACGGGGATCGCTTTTACTGCTTTTCATCCGAGGCGGGACTCCCGGTTGGGCAACTGCTTACCAAGTTCGGGTTATACACCTACCTCAACCACGGTGGAGATTTTAAGGCAGCGAAGAGGGATCTCGAGAAGAGGGGTTATGGAAAAGCTTTGGCGCTTGTCGCCGGTGGTGGTAACAGTAGAAGTAGTGCTGTAGTTGCTTCTGAGTCTGAGGCCATGCCCGAGTGGACGCTCTCTGATATGACGGACCAAGCGAATGCAGAGAGGTTGTACGCCGAGCACGGTGAGGACATTCTCTATGTAGTGGAGCGAAAGCTTTGGGCGATATGGACCGGGTGCAAGTGGGAGATGAGTTTGGCTGCAGAGGGGCAGGTAGCGAGTCTTGCTATCCGCTCCGCCCGTAACCTTGAACAGCGGGCATTGCTGGAACCGGACGAGAAAACAGCGGGCAAGATAATGGCTTGGTCCGCTAAGTCTCAGAATGCACGTTCCATCTCCGCTACCATGACTATGCTGAAGAACTTGGTGGCGGTGAGTATTAACCAATTCGACGCAAACCCAATGCTGCTGAATTGTCCCAATGGAATGGTGGATTTAGCTACCGGGCAACTGCTAGCGCATGACAAGAAGCAATACTTCTCTCAGGTGACCGGTTGCGATTACGCGAGTGAGCAGGCCGGCGCGCTCCCAAAAGTTTTCAACAAATTCATTGCTCAGGTGATGCCGGATTTGGAGACCCGAAACTATCTGCTTTTATACATTGGTTACACCCTGAGCGGGCGAAACGATGACCAATCGTTTATGTTCGCGTTCGGCAGCACCGGCAACAACGGCAAATCCACGTTGCTGGATTTGCTTTGCTATCTCATGGGTGATTTCAGCGTGACCATCGAGACCGAGGCCGTGATGCTTGCAAAGTATGGCGGATCTAACTCCGATTACGAGATTGCCCGGACCCGAGGCAAGCGCTTGGTGGTGGGGCATGAGGTATCGGACTCAATGAAACTCAACGAACCGTTGATGAAGCGGTTGACCGGTGGTGACATGGTGACCGCTCGGATGATCTATGAGATGCCAATCGAGTTTCGGTCCTATGCACACTACTGGTTTACAGGCAATAACAAACCCGCTATGGGGTCTCAGGATATAGCGGTGTGGCGGAGGATTCGTCTGGTGCCGTTCTCGGTCACCGTTCCCGCCTCGGAGAGGGATTCCAAGCTTATCGATAAACTGAAGGACGAGGGACCGCAAATCCTCCGGCAACTGGTGATGAATGGGATAGAGGTGCAAACGAAGGGGATGTACATGAGCGAAATCATGGTTCAGGAGATAGAGGACTATAAGGAGGAGAATGACGTGCTCCGAGACTTCTTCAGCGATAGGTGCGTGGTGACCTCAAGCGGCGAAACGTCCGCGTCTGATCTATGCGAGGCGTACAACGAGTGGGCAAAGGCTCGGAATGCATACACTTACACTCCGGTGGCTTTCGGGCGGATTATGGGCGCTAGAGCGGCTTTGATGGGTCTCCAGAAAATGAAGGATGGGACAACTGGAAGGGTGAAATATAAGGGCATTTTGCTCATTGAATCCCTCTAAAAAGTACAGAGGATGACCCCTTTTTATCCTCTGTACATCCTCTGTATCCTCTGTAAATTTGGCGAAAAGTACAGAGGATACAGAGGATGACAGAGGATGATATACACGCATCCTCTGTACAAATTTGAACCGAAAAACATGATTTACAGAGGATACAGAGGATTTTTTCTATAAAATGACATATGTTTGAAATTATAGTAAAAAGGGCAATGATTATATAAAAAAGAGTGAATGAACGTTATTTCTATATGTACACTCTGGAAGTTTCTAAAAATCCTCTGTATCCTCTGTATCCTCTTGTGAACGGGTCAGACGTTGAAGCGCTTGATGGAGATTGGTTGGGTGCGAGTTTTGTCTCGACAATGATCCATCCGGTAGCGCTCGATTTCGAGGTAGTGGTAAACCCATTGTTTGCCGATTCGTTTGCCTCTAATCGTCTTGTAGCGCCTCGCGGCAGCGATTGCGTGTCGCGTCAGCCCCAATACCTTTGCGGCCTCAGATGTCGAATACCATTTCTTGACTCTCACGGTGGTTTATACGCGATTGCGTATGGGATTGATGCCCGGAGAATCCTGAGGGCTAAAATTGGGCGGGAAATGGCTCAGATTCAAAGTGTATGGTTTTTGGGCGTTTTTGGGCGGTTTAAGGCGGTTTTGGTGAGCTCGCTCCGCTCGTCCCTTGCGATAAATTTTCGCACGCGAGATTGTGAAATAATTAGCAAAAAAGGGGTCAAAATACGATACCCCCGTAGGGTATCCCGAAATTGGAGAAAACAGCCCGAAAACTCCATAAAAATAGTAGACGATGCGATACTACTTTTCGGGATGCGTCCAAAAACACCGATTTAGGTTCAAAATAGGTTCAACGAAACAGTCATAATAGTGATTATCAGAAAAAATAGAAAACGTAGTAAATCGAAGAAAAACGGAGCATTTGAACCTAAATGAAAGCAAATGAACGATATTTTAGTGCGAAAAACGCGAAATTATCGCGGTAATTTACGATCCCTGCAGCCGTACAATACATTGATGCGATTTATTGCCGCTCTCAGGCGCTTAATTGGTCACGGACGCCTCAAACCCTCAGGGATCATTATCCATGCTACAGCGGGCAATTCCGGGCAATCTAGCATCGAATGGCTCGCTCAAGTCGGTCTCGGATACCATTACATCATCGAAAGAGACGGCGCAATCATCGTTGGGGTCCCGAGGGACCAGGTCGCATGGCATTCGGGTACCTCATTCGGTTGGGAAGGCAAAGGCTGTAATTCGTACACAATTGGGATAGCGTTTGCCAATCTAGACAACGTCATCGAGCCTATCCGTCCGGAACAGGAATCGGCGCTCAGGGAATTGATTGCGGAACTGATACGAAAGGAACCAGGTCTACAGTACATCTCGGCGCACAAATGGGTGTCCCCGGGGCGCAAAACAGATCCAATCCGCTGGAACCCTCAAGGGAAGTTCTACGAGGGATTACGAATTTGGAGAGGACCAGGCTAAATGGCAAATCAAGACCAGCCAAATATCGGTTTGATTGCAGCCATAATCGGCGGAATATCGGCGTACATAATTCCGCTCATCACCGGAATATTTACGCTCGGCCGCACACACAACCGCATTGAGCGCTTGGAGGATGATTTACGCGAACTCAAGACCTTACCAGCCCGTATGGCAAACCTAGAGGCAAAAATCGACATTCTATTATCGGACCGAACAAGGGGATAAATGGTCAACTTCAAAACAAAAGTCGAAATCCCGTCCATTGATGTCAGGGTGAGACTCGGTTTGCTATCGGACCTGCACTTTGGGAACGCAAGCTTGGTCAAATCGGCGCTGAAGGCGGATTTAGAGAGAATGGACCAGGCGGAATGCCATATCGGGATTAACGGGGACGTGTTCGATTTGGTGCTACCGGGGGATATCAAGCGTTTCTCGCTGGACTCGATGGACAAAGCATTGCTGCAACAGGGATTAAAACCGATTGACGCCGCCATCGACATGGCATACGAGTTTCTGAAACCCTATGCCCACCGGATCAAGTTTATTGGGATTGGGAACCATGAGGCGCACGTCACCAAACATCACCACGTTGATTGCACCAAGATCCTGCTCTATCGGTTGAACCAGTTGCCGGGGGTGAAGGTTGAGTATGGCGGTTGGTGCGGATATTGGCAGATACGGATTGTCCGGGGGACTCAGGTAGCGTCTTGGGTGCAGTATAGACACCACGGCGCGGGCGGCGCTGCGGTCGTCACAAAAGGGATGATAGATTTCAACCGGATGTTGGTGTGGCAAGGGGATATTGACGGGTTGTGGATTGGCCACAAGCACAATAAATTTGTAGACCTCGCCACCAAAATGACTTACGACAGGCAAAATGGCACGGCAAAAACGGACCAGGTGACTTGCGTTATGACCGGAAGTTATCTTTCGACCTATGGCACGGACAAGGAGGCCGCTCCAAGCTACGCTATGGGGTGGAACCTCGCCCCTCAACAATACGGCGGAGTCATTCTGGAACTTCGTCACGATGCAATGCAGCAGAATAACAAGCGAACTCTTCGGGTTGGTTGTCGCGTCATACTATAGATATGGACCAGTTAATTAAGAAAGTCATAGCATCTGCTCTTGCGGGGCTTCTAGGCGCGGTAGTGGTGGACCTGGATAAGTGGAAGACGGCGGACTCGGACCAGTTCGATTGGAAGCTTGCGGTGAAGCGGTGGATTCAGGGCGCGGTCACCGGGGCAATTACGGCATTGGGGATTAACGCGGTATGAAAGCCACTCATTATATCAAGCTTTGGCACCCTGAACTAAACAAGTTCGCTCCGGCGCTCAAGGTATTCCGGGTGGACTTACGGAAGGTGTTGACGTTTAACGGTGCTCCAAGTCCAAGTGTATTGGAGTTCTACTTGCCGGCGGTAGCGCTGCTCAACGCCTTTGGGGTGGAGATAACGGTAGAGACAAAATTCAATGCCTAAGAAACCGCTCAAGAAGTTAATGCCGGAGGGCAAGAAGTTAAACTCTC
>Ga0102861_1000254_pt1 | contig 13267 bp, 15 predicted proteins | sample Colrivmeta1449B3_FD_78182 | JGI IMG/M metagenome (GOLD analysis project Ga0102861, IMG submission 78182) | Estuarine microbial communities from the Columbia River estuary - metaG 1449B-3 | ecosystem: Environmental > Aquatic > Marine > Intertidal zone > Estuary | place: USA: Columbia River... | reverse complement strand
CGCAAGGTTACTGGGGTTCTTTCTGGTCAACTCAAGACCAAGTTGCGAGCGCCCCCAATACCGGCTACGCGGTCACGTTTAACAATTTCGATTCCGAGGGAACCGGCGTCTCGATTGTGTCGGGTTCGCGCGTGACTTTTGCCAATGCGGGCGTGTACTCGATCACGTTTTCGGCGCAATGGGTGAACACTGGAAACCAAATCCACGACGCGAATATCTGGCTACAGAAAAACGGAACCGCGCTTCCCGATAGTGATTCGAAATGGTCTGTCGTCGGTTCTCATTCCGGCGTTGACGGTCACGCGATCGGGACCGTGAATTTCGTTTTGAAGGTCATCGGAGGAGACTACGTCGAACTCTATTGGCAAACGGAGGCGACGGATATTTCACTTCAAGCGCTTCCCGCTGTCGCTCCCGCCCCTGCAATTCCGTCGGTAATCCTCACCGCGGTGCAGGTGATGTACACGCAGCAGGGCCCACAGGGAGCCACAGGGCCGAGCGGGTTGGCTGGAAGTGTTGGAGCAACCGGCGCAAGTGGGCCTCAAGGAGTGAGCGGAGAGCCCGGGAGCGTTGGGGCTACGGGGCCGAGCGGAATTCAAGGAGTCAGCGGAGTTCCGGGAGCCTCGGGGCCAAGCGGGCCACAAGGGCCGAGCGGAAGCCAGGGACCGAGCGGAAGCGAGGGACCGAGCGGGCCACCCGGAAGCACGGGCGCGACGGGGCCGGGAGCTGCCGGGATCGGAGTTCTCACCGAATTTGTCGGCGACGGAGCGACGACCGATTTCTTCCCGATTTCGGGATTCCTTGGAACCGATGCTGCTTCCTACTTGGTCACAATCGACGCCGCGGTTCAACACCCGGGAGCGGTAAACGGTGGGTATTCGATTTCCGCCGCAAACGGGGGAACGATTTCATTCGCTTCCGCACCTGTTTCGGGCGCCCTCCTTGCCGTTCGAATCGTCCGCGGAGAAGTGGGCGCCACGGGGCCCGGGGGTGGGCCTACGGGAGCCACGGGGCCGACGGGGCCGGAGTTCACTACGCTGACGATTGCCGTGACCGGAGCTGCCGGAACAAACACGGTCAGCGGGTATGCACCAGCGTTGAGCGACAACGGCAAACAAATCGAAATTTACAACCTGTCGCAGACCTGCACCGTGACGCTGCCGAGCGACTCCACAACCGCGTTCCCAGTCGGTGCGCAAATCCTGTTCGTGCAGGGTGCACCGGGACAACTGTTGTTTGCCGCTGGCGTCGGTGCGATGATCAAAAGCTACGGGTCGGCGTTCCGAACCGTGGGCCAAGACATTACGGTCTGCGCGGTCAAATGCGCGGCCAACACATGGCGCGTTGTGGGGGACTTGACCGCATGAGGGTTCTACGCGCTCTAATCAAAAGCCGAGGCGGGGCGATTGGCGAGTATTGGCGCGAGGTTAATCTATCTGGCTTTCCAAACGGGTACAATTTTGGGCCACGTCCGAACATTGTTTATGCGTTCGGTTTTTGGTGGGCGTGTGCGCAACACATCGCAGCGGGGCTGACTTTCGCGCGGATATGGAAATCAGCGGACGCGCTAACATGGACGGTCGCTCAGGATGTGTTTTCCCAAACCGGAAGCTTCAGTTGCTTGTCGGCGTCGTTTTCCGACGGTTTCCTGATTTTTACTGGTCACTTAACTCCTGCTGACAGTTTTGCAGATTACGGTTTTGTTATCCTTTCCCAGGATGGAGAGAATTGGAACTACGAGCCGCAAGTTGGAACGGATCAGATAATTAAGGCCGCCGGGTCAAATGGAGCAAACTTTCTTGCTCTTTCGCAAAGTGGAAATCTTTTCCGTTCAACCGATTTTGCAAACTGGACTCTTTTACGCGGCCAAGTGGCAAGCTTGGCACAAGGAGTTGGTAAATTTGTGTGCAGCGAGGAACCAACCGATCCAAGCCTATCCTATTCGACCAATGGATTGACGTGGGTTCCTGTTTCGACGTTTGCAGGAAAATTAGTGCGGAAGGTCAATTTTTCGGGCGGTAAATTTTGGGCCCAAAGCCTTGAAGCACAAAAGAGCCTGTGGTGGAGCGATGATGGAGTTGCTTGGTATCAAGCGACGGTTCCAGCCGCATACACAAACGGAACCAACGCGGCGTTTTCAAAGGTTGCCTATGCAGACGGGATTTGGTTGTTGTGGTTTACGAAAGAAAATTTTTCCCAAAAAGGAGCATTGATTTCGACAAGCGGGAACGCGTGGCAAGATGTAAGTGAATTGGTTCCAAATATTGGCACAGAAGAGTTTTCCGAGGGTGGTCCATTTTTCTTTGCTCCCTACGGATACAACCCGCAAACGGCTTACGTCTCCCCCTAGTTTGACATTCCCTTTCCGCGTATGCCGCAACTCACGAAAATCGGCTCTGATTTGCTGAAGGTCACGGGAGTCACTCCGGGCACTTACGGAAGCTCCACGCAGGTGCCACAAATTGCGGTAGATGTTGCTGGCCGCATCACGAGTATCGGCACGCAAACGGTTTCCAATTTCTCGCTCGCTCGCACAAAGACGGTTGGCGTAGATGCATCCACAATCCAAGGGTGTATCAATCTCATCACCGACGCCAATTCCGACAATCCGGCGCAGGTTTTGATCCCTCCGGGGCAGTACACTGAAAACCTGACGCTGAAAGCGTCGGTGCTCCTTTGCGCAGCGGGCCACAATAACGGACAAACCAACACGGTTGTCATAACGGGGACACACGCGTTCGTGGGCGGATCAACTGCCGCCGACAACCTCGTGCAGCTTACAGGCGTAACGCTTGGTTCTGCCAGTTCATCAACGCCCACGATTTCGCTAACGACGCAAACGGGAGTCTCTGCAATCGTTCATTTGCAAGACTGTTACGTTTACAACACGGCCCAAACGACGGCTGCTGTGGGTGTTTACATTGGGCCAAACGTGGTTCTGAAGACGACCAACGTGCGCTCGGAGGCGTACAGCGTGAATGGTTCGGGAGGAACGCATTTTGACGTCAACGGAGGGTCCCTGTACGCGTTCAATCTCACGGCAGAGTTTGGCACATGCGTGATCCTGATGCGCGGCACAAATGGCGCGTTCAAGCCGTACTGCCAGATTCTCAACTCTACGCTTTCCTGCTCTGGGCCGAGCGTCGTCAACATCACAAGCACTACGGCCCTGTACACGTCTGGCTGGTCGGGGTACTCGAACCTTTCGGCAACCGGGAGCGGGTTTTATGTCGCAGCCGGTTCTGTGATTGGGGTCTACGGAAGCAACTTTGCAATTCAGTCGGGAGCATCAAACTACGTCATCAACGGAGCCGCAGGGAGCTTTTACTATCAGCTAAACAATGGTTATTCGAACGCAACTGGCGTTGTGTTTGAGACGAAGATTGCTCCGGGCGTCACGCAATTCCTGTATTCGTCCTCGGCTTATTTCACGGGCTCCGCAACCTACGATGCGCCATCATTGGCGGCAGGGGCCACGACGACCACAACCGTGAGTTGCCCTGGCGCGACAACATCCCATTTTGCGGAGGCCACGCTATCCACAAACACGGGAGCGAGCGGGTTGACCCTCTATGCGTATGTCTCGGCCGCAAACACGGTCACCGTGCGCCTTACTAACCAGACTACGGGCGCGGTGAACCTTGCAAGCGGTACTCTCAAAGTCCGCGCTTCCTTGTAATTTATGCCGCTCTCGAAGGTTGGTTCGAACATGATGAAGGAAACCGGGGTCACGGCCGGGACGTTTGGTTCTTCCAGTCAGGTGCCGCAAATCACAATCGACGCCGCGGGACGAATCACAAACGCCGCAAACCAAAGCATCCCTGCAAGCATTGCGACTGCGGATGTGCAGATTTTTACCGGCAACGGGATGTGGACAAAGCCTGCTGGCGCAAAGTCGGTCAGCTATCAGCTCTTGGCTGCTGGGGGCGGAGGAGCTTCAGGAGGAAAGAACGCGAGCCAAGCTGCCGCAAGACTCGGAGGAAGCGGAGGAGCGGGAGGAGGGATTTTGTCTGGCACGGTGCCTGCCTCGGCGCTTGGGGATACAGAGTCGGTAACCATCGGAACCGGCGGTCTCGGTGGAGCCGCTCGCAGCACGGATGGAACCGCGGTGTCCGGGTCGCAGGGGCAACCGACAATCTTCGGCCCTTTCCGGGCAATCGGAGGAGGAGGAGGATCGGGAAGTGGTGGACAGGGATTTCAGCAATCCAATAACGGCGGGGGCGCAAGTGCGACAGGAAGCACGGGCGGGGGTGGTGCTCCCACATCCGTTGGTTCCGTGTTTCAGCCTGGAGGCAATGGAGGAGGAGCGGGAGGCGGATTGCCCGCGGGAGCGTCGACAACCTCGAGCGGGGGAGTGGGAGGCAGATCAAACCCTTTAAATTTCGCCGGAGGCACCGCAGGAACTCCCGGGACCGCGGGAGGTACGGGAGTTTCGATATCTTCGAACGGGTTATTCCTCGGAGGTTCTGGAGGAGGTGGAGGAGGGTCCGGCGCGGGAGTCAACGGAGGAAACGGAGGAACCGGAGGATTTCCCGGAGGAGGCGGAGGTGGAGGTGGGGCCACGGAAACCGGAGCGCTGTCTGGTGCAGGTGGGCCCGGAGCGAATGGCATTGCAATTATCACCACAACCTTTTGATGAGTTGCACCACATACCAAGTCGAGGTGGACGGATGCGTTGACGGAATGAAAACCGTGTCCGTGAGCCTGTACGCTGGCTTGCAAGGCGCCACGGGGCCAAGCGGAGCGCCGTCAACCGTCCCGGGAGCCACGGGCCCGACCGGGCCTCAAGGGATTCAGGGGCTCCAAGGGATTCAAGGCGAGCCCGGGATGGCCGGAGCAACCGGGCCGAGCGGAGCTTCGATTGTCGGAGCGACAGGGCCGAGCGGAGTTTCCGGGAGCGTGGGCGCCACGGGTGCAAGCGGTTTGTCCGTCGTCGGGGCGACCGGAGCAAGTGGAGTTTCTGTCGTCGGGGCAACTGGCGCAACCGGGTTTCCGTCGAGCGTTCCGGGGCCGCAGGGGGCTACGGGAGCCACGGGCCCGACGCCCTCGCAAGCCTCCGTTTCGTTTCAAACTTCCCGGTTTGTCGGAGACGGTTCGACGCTGTCGTTCTTCCCGTTGACAGGGTTCCAAACAGGTGATGCAAACGCTCAATTCCAAGTCGCTCTTGACGGAATCGAACAAGACCCCGACCCGACTAACGGAGCGTTCGTCGTCGCTTCAAACGCAATCGTCTTTTCATCCGCCCCGCCTTCGGGCGTTCAAATTGTGGTGAGAAAACCAACCGTGTCTCTTTTATGATTGATGAAGTTTTGAAAATCACTCAAGGGCAACCGTTTGTTGTGTTCATCCTGTTGTTGGCTGTCTACGCGATGAACCGCACGAACGCCGATTTGATTTCCCGACTCCACGCCGAAAGAACTCACCGCCTAGATCAACTCGAAGACGCGATCGCAAAGTGCGAGGAAGACCGAAAGCACCTTTGGGAACGCATTGCACAAAAGGAGAACGCATGAAGATAAAAGACTACGCTCGCCAGCCCTCCACTTGGTTGGGCCTCGCCAAACTCGGAGTGTCCGTTGGCCTTTGGTCGACTGGCATCGGAGGCGCCGCCGCTCAACTGATTCTCGGAATCTTTGGTTTCGTTGACGTTTTGAGAAACGAGAAAACCAATGGTCCTCAGTGAGGCGGGATTGCAGTTGGTCCTAGACCATGAGGTCGGCGGGGGCCGTGCGTATTACGACCGCTTCCTTGCGTTTCCGACTGTCCCGGGATTTGAAAGCGGTGTCACCGTTGGAATCGGTTTCGACCTAGGCTACACGAATTTGCCGGAGTTTGACGCCTGTTGGGGCGCCCTTAAGGAAGCGCTGCGCCTGAGAGGTGCGGTCGGACTCAAGCAAGCCGCCGCTCGTCAATTCTGCGCCACGGTGACGGACATTCGGGTTCCGTGGGAAATGGCGCTGAATGTGTTCCTTGAACGTACCGTCCCCACGCATTGGCTTCGAACGCTTCGGGTCTTTCCGCAAGCTGTCAGCCTCCCGGAGGATTGCGCTTCGGTTCTGTTTTCGATCGTGTTCAACCGCGGGATGAGTCTCACCGGCGAACGACGCAGCGAGATGCGCGGAATCAAAGACGCTTTGGCAAACTCGAAAGCCGAAGCCGTCCCGGGACTCATCCGGTCGATGAAACGCCTTTGGCCCGAGGGAAGCGGACTCATAAAGCGCCGAGAAGCCGAAGCGAAGCTTTTTGAATCCGGTTTGCGGGCGTCCGCTTAAGTCCGCTCCGTGATTACCTGCAAGGCGATCGAAAGCCCGAGAACCGTGTTTTCCGCCGCATAGAGCGGGGTTTGGTAGATCGTCACGTCCCCGGGAGTCGCGATTCGAAACGTACCGACCGGCACACCGGGCCCGAGCGCTGTCCCTGTGTTGAAATCCGCGTAAGCAAGCCCGATCGCCTGCCAGAGTTCGTGAAGCGGGCTGACGTCCGCGGATTCCGGGGGCCCCTCTTCGTATGTTGCGTACGGACTCTGGAAAGCCCACGCTTTCGAGCCCTCGAACGGAAGCACGGATTCAAGGTCGAGTTCCTTTGGTGCACCCGTTTGCAAATCGAAGATGTCTTGAAAATTGATGTAAAAATACACCGGGGGGTCGGAAAGCGAATAGACCCCTGAGAGAAGCGAGCAACTGAGAATTCCAAGCAAAGGGTCCGTGTTCGGCAAGTCGCCTTTGAGCCTCGAAGCGTTACACATTTCCGCGCTTGTCCCGATAAGCCTGGGGCCGATCGCGACACGCGCGATGCTCTGAATCTGCTCAGTGCTGAGAGGGTCCCCCATCCCCCCTTCAAGCGTGTCCGGGTAAGGGTACTCCTCGGAGTACGTTTCGAAAATTGTCGCACAAGCCGCTGTGCCTGCGTTTTTCAAGTCCCCTTCCGAGAGCACGGGAGGAAGCGCCTCAAACCGGAAGACAAGCTGCGCGGAAGAAAGCGCCGGTACATCCGCGGATGCGAGTGCTGTCTGAAAAGCCCCGGCGAGCCCGTAGTTGAAGTTGTCCGCGGGTGCTAGCGGATTGCTTGTTCGATACCACCCGGCAAAAGTCCGTTGAAGCTCGAAGGTAACCCAATTGCGAAACGGAATCCGAAGCCGCCAGAGGTTTCCTTGTGTCGCTGCGTACGCTTCGAGCTTTTCCTCTGCCGCAATCCAGCGGGCAAAAGCTTCCTGCTCGATGGCGAGGGAGTTCCGGCAAAGCCGATCAAGCTCGGTTTCCGTGTAACCGAACATTTCCTCGAAATCCGTTCGAACCTGCGCAAGCCACGAAATGACCTCCGCCTGTTGCTCTCCGACTTGGGTTTCAATGAGAAGTTGCGCTTCCTGCTGCCGTTCAATGTCCGCGATGAGTTCCTCGTTTGGAGGGACCTTTTCTTCCTCGGATGCAAGCCAGTCTTCCAACCGGGTTTTCCACGCGAGCAAAGCCGCCGAGCTGGCTTCGGTGAACTCCACTTGAGCCGATTCGAACGGGATCGGGGCGAGGTCGTACCGCATCGTGTTGGCGACTTCGCTTTGTTGTACGCCGTAGGGGCCGCTTAGGTTTTCCGCATAGGCTCGGATGCCGATCCATTTTCCGGGCCACGGATCAAGCTGCGCGGAACTCAAAGCATATCCGCGAATCTCGTCCCGCTTTTCCTGATCCGGGACCGGCGTCTGTGCCGTGTATTGAATCAAGAGCGGGTCGAGCACCTGAATGGAAGAAGTGGTCGTGAATTGTCCCGTCTCTTCATTCCAGCCATCCGCCCCCGTGTAATCGACGCGTGTCCCGGGACCTTCCTCGAGCGGGGTCCAGACTACCGTCTTTTGAATTTCTTGGGCCTTGTAATACAGGTACGACGCCGCGGAAATCGGCATGTCCACCAGCGCCACGGGCAAAGGAGAATTGCCAAGCGGCCCGATTTGAGCGCTGCCGATCGCCTGTTCAAAGAACGGGATCGGGTGCGGGTGTCCGTAGGTATTCATGCGATGATAAACGGCCCGTGCCACGGGACCAGCACGGGCGCCGGTATCCCGCGCATCATTAGCACCTGAACTCCAAGGTTTGTGCGGAGTTGCTGGAGAATCTTTCGGTATTCCGCCGCCTCGCCCGTTCCCACGATGTACACGTTTCCATGTCGCGGGTCGCTACCGTCGACACAATGGGCAATGAGGCACCGGGTTTTTACGACCACCGGCAACGGGTCTTCCTCCGTGGGTTCGGATGTTTCGACGGGGTCCGGGTAATTCTCCCAAAGCCCTTCCGTCCCTGCTTGTCCGATCCAAATCGAAAGCGAGGTGATCGAATATCCGTCGACCGTGCCTTCAATCCAAACGCTCTCCCCGATTTCGGGACAAGGGAATTGCCCTGGGTCGTCCGCGTTGTCTTCCGCGGAACCGAGAATCGCCCCGAGCCCGCTGACCTCGAAAAGCCCGCCTGTCTCCACGCTTGAAACGTAGCTCTCCCCCTGAATCCGTAACACAGGAAAAGCGGGGTCCGCCGGGTAACCGGTTGTGACGTAAAACGGTTGAGCGGCGACCCAAGTCGGGTCCAAGGAATTGTCCGAAGATGTGCTTGTCCGCCTCGTGAGGTCCTCGGTCGAAACCGTGGTTCCCGCGGAGGTGACGACGATTCGAACGCCCTTCCCGGGGCGAATGCGGTTCTGTTCGATCTCCGAGCAAATCTGCTGGAGGTGCTGCGCCCGTACCGTGTCACCGACTTTGATGCGAGGGAGTGCCATTAGGTTCCCGCTCCGTAAAGGTTCACGTCCCACCCCTTCCGGGAGCCCACCCATTCATAGACATTCTCCCAAACCGCGTTGCTGGCGTTGTAGCGCCCGTCCGCGGAATTGAGGATGTAATTGGTCATTCCACTTCCTGCGGGGTTGATCGGGGGCGAGTCGATTTTGCCGACAGCGGAAAGCGTCGGAGCGCCCGCCTCAAACCGTGTTTGCCGGACGACGACTTTCGGCTCGTAATACTCTCGGATGCCACGCATGTATAGGACGTAAAGCACCCCGTAAGCGTCGGTTGCTGTGTAAAGTGAAGGGTCGAAGTAGCCTTGCGCGTTGGTTAGTCCAACGCCGAAATTCTTTGGGTCCTCCGGGTTTGCCTTCCATCGGTTCCAGGTATCCCAGCCGGAATTTGTGAGGAGCCCGTCAAACCGCGGATGTGCCTCAATCGGTTCGGTGGAAGCCGCCGCGGAAACGGTGAGGAGAATGCTATCCGGTCCCGTCCCCCCGCCGCCTCCGCCGCTTGGGCCGCCCCCGGAAAATCCGGCGTAGTAGTACACGTCCTCGCCAGAGTATTCATAAACTCCGTCCTGCGCCTTGTAGGTCTGATTTGCCATCCCCTCCACCTCCGAGCCGAACCCGGAAAGACTTTGGAATGAGCGCCGAAAGGTCTTCGTCGCCGCCTCGGAATTGTAGAGCCATTCCTCCGAAATGAGTGTGCCCATAGTGCTATTGGTAGATGGGAGCCGTTACGGCAACCGCTTTGCCTTTGGTGTTGTCGACGATCGTTTTCAAAAGCTGGTTGCTGATTTTCTGTTGGTTGACGATCGGGTCGAAGGTTTGGAAGGTCCCGCGAACGGTTCCGCCTCCGAGCGTGCCAAACATTCCGAATACCTGTTGCGCCCGGCTAAGCCTCGGGGCTTCGGTAGCGGCACCTTGAGGCGCTGCGAACGTCGAGCCTCCGAGCGGAGTTAGCCCGGCCTGTAGCGCTCGCAATTCCTCGGCATTTTTTGCCCGTAGCTGGGCAACAAGGTTCGGAAAATTGCTTTCCGCTCCGCCGCCTTGTGCTCCGCTGGTAGTGCGGTCCCATGCGTTTTTTAGGACCTTTTTAAGTGGATCACCAATCAACCGGTCAATGTCCCCGGACGTCGGCCACGTCGACGGATCGAAATACATTCGCCCGAGTTCTCCGACTCTCCGCCGCAATTCCTCCGCGCTCGTGTTTGCTTCTCCAAAGGCACCTTTGGCGCTTTCCTTCATGTCGACTCCGGCTTGTGCAAGTCGCTGCGCGGCCTGAGCGCCGAGGAAAGGGATGTCGAGCTTCGAGACAACTTTCGACAACTCGAGCGCCATCTCCCCAACCGCGCTTTTAAGGATTCCTCGGAGGATGTTCCCAAAAGTCTGAAGGGGTCCCTGTAACCCCTCGAAGATTCCCGGGAGCTTTGCAAACCCTGCGAGGATGAATCCGACTTCGGCACGGATGCGGGCAAACACGGTTTCCACGCCTTTTAAAAGGTCCCCTCCTGCGAGTTGTTGTTGGAAGAAAAGAACCGCCGCAGAGAATTGCTCTTGAAAATAATCAGTCGCCCGGAGAAAGCCGACTTTAAGCGCCCCAAGGATTAACTCCGTCAGGTTCCCTGTTCGGAACGCTTGGACCATTAGCGCAACCGCCTCCCCTATCTTCGCCCCAAAGGCGGTTTCGTTGAAAAGATTCCCGCTGGCCGTTGCCTTGAATGAATTGAGAATTTGAAGCACCTGGGGCCCGACTTGGCTTGCGAGTCCGACGAAAAATCCTTGTACCCGGATTTTAATCGCGTCGAAAAACCCGAGCCCCTGCGTGAACGCTTTTTGAATCTCCCGGAAGATTCCCGCGCTCGATTGCATCACCGCCGCCTGTGAGCCGAGGGCCTGCCCGACCGCTTCAATGTGGCCCCCCGCACCGAAAGCGTCGACCATCGCTTCCGCGTCTTTCCCGAGCAAAGCGAGCGAAAGCCGATTCTGTTGAACCGGGTCCCGCATCCCGCGGAGCGCGTTGGCGACCTTTCTGATGCCCCCTTCCATGTTGAGCCCGGTGAAGTCCCGCGCTGTCAGCCCGAGGGCTGCTAGGTCGGTCGTAGCGCTCGCAGAACCTGCCCCAGCCGCTGCTACCGCGCTTTGAAGCTTGTTCACGGTGCTTTGGGCGTCCTCCGCTGAACCCCCGACCGTCTGCATGGCAATGCGAAGCCGCATCAACTCCGAAACCGCAATCCCAGATTCCCGACTCAGCTTTGCAAGGTTTCCCCCTTCCACCATTGCCGCGTAGGTCCGTTGCACGGCGACCCCAAACGCTACCGCTCCGGCAAGGAGCGCTTTTCGCAGCGTCGATATCTTTGCTTCCATCGGAGCGGAGAGAACGCTCTCCGACTGAATGGCGCTCTGCATTTTTTGCAGTCCATTAATGAAGCCGGAGATGTCGAGAGAAACGGAGGAGACGATGGCCATGGCTACACTCTGATGGTTTTGTTGAAGATGTTCCCGACCGTGTCGAAAAGTTTCATCGCGTGGGATTCGACGGTGTCTTGGACCGCTCGGTCAATCTTGTCGAAGATGTCACTTTCTTGTACCGTTTGCTTCGCCGCCGTTGTCGCAAGCCGCCCTGCAACGTACGCCGCCCGACGGAGTTTGCGCCCGCGTAACAGGGCAACCCTGGCTTTTCTCAGCACCATTATTTTTCGCGCCTTGTTTGCATAGGAAAGCGCCTTCGCACCAAGGAAGAACTGAGCAACGGAGACGCCGATATTTATCGATACCAGGTAAATGTATGAGCCGAGCCCGTGGTGATGGGTGACCGCAAATTCCTGCGGAATCCACCAGCGATCAGAAACAAATTGCCGGAGGTCTTCCTTCATCGTCTTCTTTTGGTCCATCACAATTAACTGGTGATAAGCCCGGGAGAGCTTGCGAGTCTCAAGCGCCGCCGCAATCCGATTCCCTGCGCGCCGAAGCGCCGTCCCGGTTCGGTTTCGAAGTTCCCGCCCTTTCTGTTTCAGGAAACGAAGAAAGCCGAATCGATGCGCCTTTGCTCCAAGTTTCGCGAGGGCGATTTTGCCCTTGGGCGGAGGTGTCGTCCCGAAGATGTCCCGGAGAATTTCCGTCCCCTCCCTTCGCCCCGCATCCATGACCCGACCGTGCACGATACGCCCCGCCGCCCGGAGGTTTGCGGCAAATTGTGCCTTATTGATTCGAAAAGCATTCGCCATCGTCAACTTCCTCCTCGTCAAGTCCGGCCGCAAAAGCGGTTAGCTTTTCGACTGTCTGTTCCAGCGGAGCCGACTTTGGAACGGTCCAGATACCCGACGCGTAAAGCCACGCGTGCCAGTACTGAAGGGCCCGGGAGAGTGGCACCTCCCAAAGAATGTGTTCCTCGGTCCATCCCGTGTTTTGCGCCAAGGCGAACACCATTGAGGCCGCCCACCCCGGCGCAATTAGTTTCCCGGCTCGTTCGGGTCTTTCGGTGCGTCCCGTTGAATCACATCGACCGATGCGACGGAAATTCCTTCCGAAAGCCGGTTGATTTCCCGCTCCAAAAGCGGAAGGTCCGTGGGTTCGAGCATCCACTCAAACGCGTCAATCTCAGCCTCCGCGATCCCGCGTTGAATCGCTTGGAGCACCTCGGGCACCGGGGTCGATTGGAGCCAAGCAAAAGCGACAACCTGTCTTTGCGTCTCCTCGGTGGAGAGCTTCGTGTTTTCGCCAGTGAACAGCGTGAGCCCGAGCTTCCTGCACGCGGTCATGGAGCCGATTGTGAATGGTCGGAGCGTCAGGCTTCCAACCGCTCGTTTGGTTTCGAGAAAAGCCTCTTCTGTGGTCATAGCATCCGAAGGAATTTCGATTTCGTTTCTGCGGGACAGTCTGCGGGGATCACGACGGTTTTGTTTCCCCTACGAATCAGCACCGAGGGAGCCGACGCTTTTACAAATCGGAGAAGGTGCGTCAGGTTGTCGTGATACGCTCGGAGGTAAGAAATCGGGTGGTTTGGATTTGCCGCGCACCAGTCCAAATCAAAAAACCGTTTGGTGACCTCCGCAAAAGTCAGTTCCTCCCGTTCCGGGATGGGTTCGAAAACCGCCTTGGTTTCGCCGTCCATAATCCATGTGACCAATCGTTTTGGTCCGTGGAGCGTATCTTCGACCGTGTAGGAATACGCCTGTTCAGCTGGTTTGCAGCCGCATGAGAGCGCTGCCGCTACCGCCCGCGTGTTGATGCTCTTTAGCGGGGGTTCCTCATCGCGGAGGAATTCGATTGTCGTGCCGGGTTTCATTTGTGAATTTCGATTTCATTTGAGGTTGGGGGGACGGTTTAGGAAGCGTTCGGGTACGCCGTGCCGGAGTACTCAAAGCGCTCGTAATCTTCGTTGGTCTGCGTCCGTTTGACGCTGGTCACGACAACCTTCCCGGAGACTCCCGAGGGAGCGCCCGTCGTGCCGCCGATCGCGACCGCGGAAGTGCCTGCCCCGCGAACGGTGAACCCGATCGAGGTG
>Ga0102861_1000247_pt1 | contig 13457 bp, 9 predicted proteins | sample Colrivmeta1449B3_FD_78182 | JGI IMG/M metagenome (GOLD analysis project Ga0102861, IMG submission 78182) | Estuarine microbial communities from the Columbia River estuary - metaG 1449B-3 | ecosystem: Environmental > Aquatic > Marine > Intertidal zone > Estuary | place: USA: Columbia River Estuary... | reverse complement strand
ATTCCATTATGTGCCCCTACTATACCTGCAAAAAATCCAAAGCCAATTAATCTTTGTCCGTCCTCGTGTTCTAAACACTCATAATCAATGAGCGTTATATTTTTATCCATCATTGCCTGAAACAATGTTTGATTATAAGTTTGCGCTTTTTTGGTATGAGAAAAGAATAAATATTTTTTATGAGGAATCAATTGAGAAATAGGTACTTCTTTAATACCCAATAAAATGTCTGCTGCACTAATATCCTCCACAACCTTAATACCTTCCTTCTGGTATTCTTTATCCTTAAAACATCTATTGGGGGAAGACTCTACTATAATATCCCAACTAGGGAATTGATCTAACAAATACCTACACTGCTTGGGGCTAAGGGCTACCCGATTGTCGCAAGGAACTTTTCCTTCTTTAATAAGGCCAATAACCGGCATTTTGGTAATTTTACACAATATACAAAATATTAAAATGAACTATTTCGAATTGTTCGGTTTGCCTATTGGTTTTCAAGTAGATACAAAGCAACTCCGTGCTGCTTTTATGGATATTCAGCGTGCCTCGCATCCGGATAAGTTCACACAGGCCAATGAATTTGAACAAGAGGAAGCCTTAGAAAAATCGGCTATTGCCAATAAAGCATTTACTTTACTACAGAGCCCTGCAGCTATACTACCCTATGTGTTAGAAATAAAAGGCTTTTTAGAAGCAGAAGAAAAATATGCATTAAGTCCTGATTTTTTAATGGAAATGATGGAATTGAACGAGGCTTGGATGGACGCCGATGACGACCATGCAAAACAAGATGTACTTACTAAAGTTAAAACTATAGAAAATGAAATTTTCAGCCCTATTAAAACGTATTTGGAAACTAGTTCGGTCGATACTATTTCCCAAGAAGGAATGCTGCAAATAAAGGAGTATTACTACAAGAAAAAATACCTAGATCGTATTTTGGAAGATTTTCGTTAATAGCGTAATATTGCAACCCTGCCCAGATGGCGGAATTGGTAGACGCACTAGACTCAAAATCTAGCGTTCGCAAGGATGTGCAGGTTCGATTCCTGTTCTGGGCACAAACCCTGTCACGATTTTCGGGACAGGGTTTTTTGTTTCGAAGCTGTGTCAAAAGCTTGCTTTTGTAAACAGATGAGAAGCAAAAAACCCAACGATATCGCATAGCGATATTGTTGAAAGGGTTTGGGTAAGACCGCCATTCAAGGAACACCGAGTCCGAAGGACGAAGGTAGTCCTGAAAGGGTTTGGGTAAGACCACCTTTTAGGAAGACGGCGAAATGAAATGAAGCCGTCAGTCCTAAAAGAAAAATTATTACTTAGTAGCTTTCCTAGGAACCTTCTCCGTTGCCATTGCAGCATGATAAATATAAGAAGCCATAATTGTTGCATTCTTCATTAAGTCTTCTGGTTGAATACCTTCAAGATAATCTAGATTGGTATGTCCTGCAGTACCGGGTGTTCTATCTTGTAAATATTGAAAACCTGGAAGACCCACTTCATCAAAAGAAACATGGTCGGTACTTCCTAGGCTTTGATTAGACACCATATTCATACCTAAGTCACGAAAAGGTTCCATCCATGCAGTAAGCATGGTGCGTGCTGCTTCATTACCTTGTAAATATATGCCTCGGTATTGTCCTGCACCATAGTCTTGATTAAAATAAGCAGATAACATTTCATACTCGGGATTTACACCAATAGCTGCATTTCGCGGATCACCAAAATGTTTTTGTACATAAGCGCGAGAGCCATATAAACCTTGCTCTTCTCCCGACCATAAAGCAATGCGAATAGTACGCATAGGTTTTACCCCTAAAGTTTTAAGTATGCGCATGGCTTCCAATGCGACTGCTGTGCCAGATGAGTTATCACTTGCATTAGAACTACCATGCCAAGTATCAAAATGTGCACCCACCATTACTATTCCTTCTTTAGGATTTGTTCCAGGGATTTCACCTACTAAATTCATTGCTTGTTCTACCTTATCTCCTATTTTATTTTTTATCTCTAGTTCAATTTTTACTGCTATACCTCTTTTTAATACACGGTACATTCTATTATAATGTTCTGGTGTGACTGCTAAAATGGGTGATGCATTTTTCATGCCTGCTGCAGACCATCCATCTTCTCTTACACCCGGACGTGAATAAGCAGGAACTATACCTAATCTATTGCCATCGGTTTGTAAAACCACTGCTACATTTTCTGATTTTAAAAAAGCCATGCGCTCTACTGCATTAATAATTGTTGGGTTTTTAATAACCCTAGCTGCATTTGCTTTTATAGGCGTAATAGTGGCTTGTTCAAGTGCAATAAGTTCTTCATTATTATAACGGTGTACCCCATTTATAAGTGTTAGTAAATCAATTACAGCAGGGCTTGAAATAAGTACTGCCTTGCCTTTTAATTTACCTCTATATAATTCAATGTCTTCTTTGGTTTGAATATCCACCACCATTGCCTCTGCATTTATTTTTCCTACTGTACCAGCAGTATAAGCAACTGGATAAGCGTTGAGTGGCATGTAATCGGGTTCAATCATATGTGCCGATACATATTCATTATCCCAGGTAACACCATAGTCCATATAGGCTTCGCTATTCACATTCGTTAAGCCCATCTTTTTCATTTCATCTAAAGCCCAAACTTGAGCTCTTTGCATGTCTCTAGACAAAGTAAGTCTTGCGCCTAATACATCTACGATATAAGACTCATACTCCATTACTTTAGAACGCTGTAAGCCTTCTTCGCGTATACGCGCTACCATGGCCCAGTCTACTAAACCAGGAAAGGTAAACGCAAAGGAAGAGGTAAGCACAAGTACAAAGGAAATTACTCGAACAAGTTTGATTTTGAAAAATGTCTTCATGAGAACTTAAATTTAGGGATAGGAATGTATTTTTTCTACATTCAATATACTAAAATATTCTCAGAACTATTATTTCTCCATGGTCATTATAGCAGAGAAAACCTGAATACCCTCAAAAAAGTTTTTCAGTTTAATATTCTCATTCTCGGCATGCTGGTTATTATCGTGATTAGCAATAGGCACCGTTACTGGAGAAGTTTTCAATACTTTTTCAAATACAAATAAAGGAAGGCTTCCTCCAAGTGTTGGAAGTAATAGTGGCTGCTCATTATCTACTAGTGAAATGGCTTTTGAAATTCTTCTTACATACAGATTGTCTAAAGAAGTTTTTTGAGCATTATAACTTTTTTTATCCTGCACGACCATACAAATTTTAGCATTCAATTTTCTTTCTTCATCGGTAGGTTCTTTATCTGTTACAAAAAAGCCTTGCGCCTTAATATGGTCAATTACTTTTTGTTGTTGTCTTTGCCAATCATTACCAACTACCAATCTCATATCAACAGAAGCGATAGCCTTCGTAGGTATTACATTGGCAGAATACTTACCTACCCCTGCGCTTTGTATACCATTGATATTTAAAGAAGGTAATTGTAAGGCGTCGTTTAAGGCGCCTGTTCTTTCTGTGGCATTAATACCTAATTCTTTTTTAAGTTGGTCTTCCACACTGGGAATATTTGCAAGGGCTTGCTTTTCGGCAGTAGATAAAGCTATTACATCGTCGTAAAAACCTTTAATAGTTACTTCCCCCTTTTCATTTTTCATACTGGCAAGTAGTCTTACAAGTTCCATCGCCGGGTTTAATACCCAATTACCATAATGTCCAGAGTGCAGTGGACGCTTTGGCCCAAATACAGTTAATTCTAAATGGGTGTCTCCTCTCACCCCCATTACCAATTGTTTTTTACCGGACTGATGCACGGGACCATCACATATCACCCATATATTCGACGCTAATTTATTTTTATACAATTCTAAAAAAGCTTCTAAATTAGGCGAACCCGCTTCTTCTTCTCCTTCGAAGAAAAATTTAATATTTACAGTAGGTTTTATATTTAAAGCTTTTAATTGCGCATAGGCATTTATAATAGCCATTACCCCTGCTTTATCATCGGAAGCGCCTCTTGCATAAATTCTTGCGTTTACATCATAATTATTTCCAGCACTTAACCATGGTAAGACAGTGGCTCCATTTTCATAGCTACCACTGTATAGTGCAGGCTTAAAAGGATGTAAACCTGGGAACCATTTACTAGAATCAACAGGTTGGCCATCATAGTGCGCATAAAAAATAACGGTTTCAGTTGCTCCTGGCACTTTTACTTCTCCATATACCACAGGAGGCATTGAACTATTAGGAAGCGTAAGCAAGCTTACTTCTTCAATACCTTTTGATTGCATATAATTTTTTATCCAATTAGCATTGTCCTGTAAACCTTTCGGGTTGACTGCAACATTGGGAATAGATAAAAACGTTCTAAACTCTTCTACTAAATTAGACTGCTGCTCATTGATTGATTTTTTAATAAGCGCCTGCCCGTTCTGTGCAAATACAGTTCCCGTAAAAAATAAACTAATTACTAAAATTTTGATATTGTTTTTCATGTTCTTATTTTATTTAAAAAGCCTCCCTATAAAGGAAGGCTTTTTATTTGTATTGTAAAAATATTAAGCTAAATCAAATCGGTCTAGGTTCATTACTTTATCCCAAGCAGCTATAAAATCGTGAACGAATTTTCCTTTTGCATCATCGCATGCATATACTTCTGCTAGTGCACGCAATTCAGAATTTGATCCAAAAATTAAATCAACTCTTGTGCCTGTCCATTTAACTTTTCCAGTAGCACGGTCACTACCTTCAAATGTATATTGATGTGCATCAGTTGCTTTCCAAGTAATACTGAAGTCAATTAAGTTCGCGAAAAAATCATTGCTTAATACACCAGGCTTACTCGTAAATACACCATGCTTTGAGTTATCGAAGTTGGTATCTAAAACTCTTAAACCACCTAACAATACTGTCATCTCAGGTGCTGTTAAAGTAAGTAACTGTGCTTTATCAATAATCATATCTTCAGGAGAAATTAAAGTACGCGGTTTGATATAATTTCTAAAGCCATCTGCAATAGGTTCTAATACTGCAAAAGAGGCTACATCTGTATCTGCTTCTGTAGCATCTGCTCTTCCTGCCGTAAATGGAACTTTTACATCATGCCCTCCGTCTTTAGCAGCTTTTTCAATAGCAGCTGCACCTGCAAGTACAATTAAGTCAGCTAATGAAACTTGCTTTTCTTTATTCACAGCATTAAATTCTTTTTGAATTGCTTCTAAGGCATCTAATACTTTGGATAATTGTGCTGGATTGTTCGCAGCCCAAAATTTTTGAGGCGCAAAACGAATACGCGCTCCATTGGCTCCACCGCGTTTATCAGATCCACGGAAAGTAGAAGCGGATGCCCATGCGGCTGAAACGAATGCAGAAACAGAAAGACCGCTTGCTAAAATTTTAGATTTTAAGGCAGTAATATCAGATGCATCAATTAATTTATGATTCACTGCTGGAATAGGATCCTGCCAAATTAAAACTTCTGCAGGTACTTCAGTTCCTACATAACGAGAACGAGGTCCCATATCGCGGTGCGTTAACTTAAACCAAGCTCTTGCAAATGCATCGGCCAATTGATCAGGGTTTTCAAAAAATCTTTTAGAGATAGGTCCGTATGCAGGGTCCACTCTTAATGCGATATCGGTAGTTAACATAGTAGGTGCATGTGTGATGGATGCATCATGTGCATCAGGCACTGTTCCTGCACCCGCTCCAGCCTTAGGTTTCCACTGATGCGCGCCTGCTGGGCTCTTAGTTAATTCCCACTCAAAGCCAAATAAGTTTTCGAAATAATTATTACTCCATTTTGTAGGTGTTGTAGTCCAAGCACCTTCTAAACCAGAAGTAATGGTATTCACACCATTACCTGAATTCAAAGTATTCTTCCAACCCATACCTTGTTCTTCTATACCTGCAGCAGCTGGTTCTACACCCACATATTTTCCTGGATCGGCAGCGCCATGTGTTTTTCCAAATGTATGTCCACCTGCAATGAGCGCCACTGTTTCTTCATCATTCATGGCCATACGCGCAAATGTTTCACGAATATCTCTTGCAGAAGCAATAGGATCAGGATTACCATTAGGCCCTTCTGGGTTTACATAAATTAATCCCATTTGAACTGCGGCTAATGGATGTTCTAATTCACGGTCTCCACTATATCTTTTATCGCCTAGCCACTCACGCTCTGCTCCCCAATACACATCTTCCTGTGGTTCCCAAACATCGGCACGGCCACCAGAAAAACCAAAGGTTTTAAAACCCATCGATTCTAATGCACAGTTACCAGCAAGTATCATAATATCGGCCCAAGATAATTTTTGACCATACTTCTTTTTAATAGGCCATAATAATAAACGGGCTTTATCTAAATTGGTATTATCGGGCCAGCTATTTAAAGGTGCGAACCTTTGCATACCTGCTCCTCCACCACCACGACCATCGGTTGTTCTATAAGTTCCTGCACTATGCCAAGCCATACGAATAAAGAAAGGTCCGTAGTGACCATAGTCTGCAGGCCACCAATCTTGTGAGGTGGTCATTAATTCGAACATATCTTTTTTCACTTCTTTTAAATCCAAAGACTTGAAAGCTTCTGCATAATTAAAAGAAGCGTCCATTGGATTGGTTAAAGAAGAATGTTGGCGTAAAATATTTAATCTTAATTGATTCGGCCACCAATCGGTGTTTCTTGGACCAGCACTTGTAATTTTTGATGCAGTGGATGCACCTGTAAAAGGACATTTTGCTGCTGCAGTTGCGTTATTTTCCATAATAATATTTGTTGTAAATAGTGAGCAATAAAATTACTACAAATACTCATTTATTAGTATCAAAAAACGGAAAAAATTCCCCTATTTGTTTAGTTAATTATACACAATTACTCATTTCCTCCCACAATCTTGCTGGTACTTCTGTATAAGTAATTTTCGTAGATATGTCGTCTTGCAAAACGATCAGGGGTATCGGCATTGACCAACTTTACATAAATGGCTTTTGGAACGCCATAGTATTCATATTCATTGCCATCGGCAAATACCACTCTTAAAATTTCAGATTTAAATTCAAAGTCGTCAATACTGGCATCTGTTGTAGTAGCTATATAGGCGTCCTTAGTGGCTTCATGTGTTTCAATATGCACACTCACTAAAAAATGATAAGACGCAATTAATTTTGCCGATTTTTCTTCCGCCGCATTTTTAGCCTCATCACTATCCTGAAATTTATCTGGATGCCATTCCATCATAATCTTACGATACACTTTTTTTAAGTCGCTTAAAGTAGCTTTTTCGTCTACGCCAAGTATGGCTCTATGTCTTTCAATTCTCTTCATATATAATTTATGCTGCGCGAAGGTACATTAAACTTATTTAAATAAAGAAGCCCTCTCAGTAGATACTGAAAGGGCTTAACATTATGATAATACTTCGTATGCCTATAAAGGCAAGTCGGTTTATTTTACTTCTTCAAACTGAGCGTCTTCAACAGTATCGTTGTTGGCTCCACCATTTGCTTGTCCGCCTGCTTGCTCTGCACCCGCTTGTTCAGGGCCAGCTGCACCAGCTGCTTGTGCTTTGTAAATTTCTTCACTTGCAGCAGTCCATGCAGTATTCATTGCTTCTAAAGCGGTGTCTACTTTAGCAGTATCTTGAGAAGCATGTGCTTCTTTCAAATTCGCTAAAGCTGTTTCAATAGGTGCTTTTTTATCAGCAGGAATTTTATCACCAAATTCTTTCAATTGTTTTTCTGTTTGGAAAATCAAACTGTCGGCTTGGTTTAATTTTTCTACTCTATCTTTTTCTATTTTATCACCTGCTTCGTTGGCTTTGGCTTCAGCTTTCATTTTTTCAATTTCTTCCTTCGTCAAACCACTTCCGGCTTCAATTCTAATTTTTTGTTCTTTACCAGTGCCTTTATCTTTTGCACTTACATTCAAGATACCATTCGCATCAATATCAAAAGTAACTTCAATTTGAGGAACGCCTCTTGGTGCTGGTGGAATACCATCCAAGTTAAACATACCTAAACTTTTATTTTGAGGTGCCATTGGACGCTCGCCTTGCAATACATGTATTTGTACACCTGGTTGATTATCGCTAGCTGTAGAGTACACTTCTGTTTTCTTAGTAGGAATAGTTGTGTTAGAAGAAATCATAGTAGTCATTACACCACCCATTGTTTCAATACCTAAGTTTAAAGGTGTAACGTCTAATAACAATACATCTTTCACATCTCCAGTTAATACCGCCCCTTGGATACCTGCACCTATTGCTACCACTTCATCAGGGTTAACAGAACGGTTTGGTTTTTTACCAAAGAACTTTTCTACTATTTCTTGTATTTTAGGAATTCTTGAAGAACCTCCTACTAAAATAACTTCATCAATTTGTGATACAGAATATCCTGCATCTTTCAATGCAATTTCACAAGGCTTTAAACAACGTGCAAATAAATTATCTGCCAATGATTCAAATTTTGCTCTTGTTAATTTTAATACTAAGTGCTTAGGAACGCCATCTACTGCAGTAATATAAGGCAAATTAATTTCTGTTTCAGAAGAAGAACTTAATTCTACTTTCGCTTTCTCAGCCGCTTCTTTTAAACGTTGTAAAGCCATTGGATCTTTTCTTAAGTCAATTGCTTCTTGTTTTTTAAATTCATCTGCTAAGAAGTCCATGATTACTTTATCAAAATCATCGCCACCTAAATGTGTATCTCCATTAGTAGATTTTACTTCAAATACACCATCTCCTAAATCCAAGACAGAAATATCAAAAGTTCCACCCCCTAAATCGAATACAGCAATTTTTTGCTCAATGTTCTTCTTATCTAAACCATAAGCTAAGGCTGCTGCAGTTGGTTCGTTTACAATTCTACGCACATTCAATCCTGCAATCTCACCTGCTTCTTTAGTAGCTTGTCTTTGTGCATCATTAAAATAAGCAGGTACAGTAATCACTGCATCTGTTACTTCAGCACCTAAATAATCTTCTGCAGTTTTTTTCATCTTCTGTAAAACCATTGCAGAAATTTCTTGTGGAGTATACATACGACCGTCGATATCAACACGCACTGTGTCGTTCTCGCCTTGTACAATTTTATAACTCCAATGAGACTTCTCTTCAGCTATCTCATTAAAACGACGACCCATAAAACGCTTTACACTTGATATTGTGTTTTCAGGGTTCGTGATAGCTTGACGCTTAGCAGGGTCTCCCACTTTACGCTCGCCATTTTTTAAGAAGGCTACTACTGAAGGGGTAGTTCTACGTCCTTCATCATTGGCGATCACTACTGGTTCGCCACCTTCCATAACTGATACGCAACTATTTGTCGTACCTAGGTCAATTCCTATTATTTTTGCCATAATGCTTGATTTTCAATGATTAATTACTCTACTATAGTCAATCTTTATGCCATAATAGGTATGCCCATATAGGGGTGCAAATTTGTCATATATGGCAGTTATTAAGGCTATTTAAAGGCCATAATTGACATATAAAATTAAAAAAGGGGTAGAAAAGTCAGAGAATTATAGGTTATCTGAACCCTTAAAAGTGAAGTTTTTTTGACTGGTATAGCTAAAGATAACCACAAAGAAGGTCGTGGCTATTTTAGCCATGGTAGGAAACCAGCCGAAATAATCTACAAATAGCTTTAAAAAACCATAATTAAGTAGCACACAGCCCAGCACCACTACAAAATACTTCATGAGTTGTTTACGCTTAGTTACAGTAGTCTCCTGAAAGACCACATACCTACTTAAATAAAAGCCTATGGGAAAGGTGATACAGAAAGAAATGATAAAAGAAGCAATATGGGGACTAATACTAATGAAGCCTAAATCAATTATTTGCCTATCTAAAATATAATTGTAGGCCAGAAAAAACAAGCTAATATCCAATACCGTATTGGCACCACCACAGGCAGCGTACCTAAAAGTTTTTAAGGGCATCATTTTCTTGAAAATAGGATAAAACCAATCTATGATTTCAAGAATAACTTTGCTAATAAAGTCGTGTAGTTTCAACATCAATGCGCTAAGATAATCTTAATTAATTACTTTTGCCAAAGGCAAGCCCAATTTATGAATTTAATAACTCTTTTAAAACAGACCACGTCAACTAGCTTAGATAGCTTATACCAGGTTAAAATACAACCTGATCAAGTATTAGTGAATGCTACTAAGCCTGAATTTGAAGGAGACTATACCATTGTACTTTTTGCCTTCGTAAAACAATTAGGCAAGAACCCTGAACAAGTGGGCAACGATTTAGGCAATGCTATGCAAAAGGCGCTTCCTAGTATAATTACTAAGTTCAATATTGTAAAAGGGTTTTTAAATTTTACTATTAGCAACGACTATTGGTTAGAGTTTATAAAAAACCTTTCACCTAATGAGTTAATGCCTGCTATTGAGCATAAAAGAAAAATTATGGTGGAGTACTCCTCCCCTAATACCAATAAGCCTTTACACTTAGGGCATTTAAGAAATAATTTTTTAGGATGGAGTATTGCAGAAATTTTAAAAATGCAAGGACATGAGGTGGTGAAAACTTGTATAGTAAATGACAGAGGTATACATATTTGCAAAAGCATGATTGCTTGGCAATTATTTGCAAATGGTGCCACACCTGAATCAAGCCATAAAAAAGGCGACCACTTCGTGGGAGACTATTATGTAAAATACAACGATGCTTATAAAGCCCAAGTAGCTGAATTAGTGGCTGGTGGCATGATGCAAGAGACTGCAGAAAAAGAAGCCCCTATTTTAAAAGGTGCTCAGGAAATGTTATTGAAATGGGAACAAGGCGATGCAGCTACTTTGGATTTATGGAAAAAAATGAACGCTTGGGTATACGAAGGCTTTGAAGTGACTTATAAAAAAATTGGTTCGGACTTTTTCAAAACCTATTATGAAAGCAATACTTATTTATTAGGCAAGGAATTAGTAGAAGAAGGACTTACTAAAAAAGTATTTTATCAAAAAGAAGATAGTTCTGTTTGGATAGACTTAACACCCGATGGCTTGGATGAAAAAATTGTGCGTCGCAAGGACGGTACTTCAGTGTATATGACGCAGGATATTGGACTAGCTCAATTAAAACAAAAAGAGTTTGATACCGATGCCAGTATTTATGTGGTCGGTGATGAACAAAATTATCATTTCAAAGTTTTAAAATTAATTTGCCAAAAATTAAAACAACCTGCTGCAGATGGTATTTACCATTTAAGTTATGGCATGGTGGAACTACCTACTGGTAAAATGAAAAGCCGTGAAGGAACTGTAGTGGACGCCGATGATTTAGTAGACGAGATGATTAATATCTCAAAAGAAAAAACAGAAGCCTTGGGTAAGGTTTCCGATTTTACCAAGGAACAACTTACTGAACTATATAATACCATTGGACTAGGTGCCCTTAAATTTTTCTTATTAAGAGTAGACCCTAAAAAGAAAATGATATTCAACCCAGAAGAAAGTATCGACTTTCATGGCTTTACGGGGCCTTTTATTCAATATACGCATGCGCGTATTAAAAGTATATTAAGAAAAACAGGTACATCGGTAAGCATTACCCCTAATGAACTACTGCCTTTAGAAAAACAATTGGCTATTGAGCTTTCCACCTTCCCAGAGGTGGTGAATGAAGCGGCCGACAATTTAGACCCTTCTAAACTAGCCATCTATACTTTTAACCTAGCTAAATTATTCAATACCTTTTACGCCGAGCATTCCATTTCAAATGCGGAATCGGAAGTAAAAAAACAACTAAGAATTCAATTGGGTATTTTAACAGCGGCTACTTTACAAAAAGCCATGAGCGCTTTAGGTATTGCTGTGCCAGAACAGATGTAAACTTAATATTACGCTAGTTTTAATTTACTTAAGACCTTTTTAACTTGGAATTATTATACACTTCTGGTGTATCCTCTTCAAAACCCCACTGCGTTAATAAAGTTTCCATTTGTGCTTGCGGCAAAGAAGCTTTTTCATAATGGCCCGCATTCATTTTCTGACGCATGGCTTCATAAATACTTACAGCACAGGCCACCGATATATTTAAGCTTTGGATAATACCCATTTGTGGTATAATAAAATTACCATCGGCTAAATTTCTAAATTCTTCTGTCACTCCCGCATGTTCATTGCCAAAAACTAAGGCCACCGATTCTGTAAAATTAATATCATGCAGGCTTACTGCATCACTGGACAAATGCGTGGTTAAAATTTTACTGAATTTTTTTCTAAGTTCCTTCACGCAGTCTTCCAAGGTTTCAAACTCATGAATGGTTAACCATTTTAAGGCGCTACTACTACTTCTATAGCCCCATTTTTTATGCCTCGGTATTTTAGTGGTAAGTACATATACTTCTTGTATACCCACCGCATCACAGGTGCGCATTACGGCAGAAACATTATGCGGATCTTGCACATTCTCAAGTACCACTGTCAAGTTAGCTTGTCGCTTACTTAATACTTTTAATAATTTTTCACTACGTTCTGGTGTCATACAATTTATTTCAAATTAAAATAAAGATAATTTATTTTAAAAAATTAATTATCTTTTAAAAGGCATCGCATATTGCACACCTAAGCCTGGTTTTGGCAATGGCATTATTTTGCCCTTATTATTTTCCATATTATAATCAAGCCCATGTCCATTTAATTCTGTCATAAGTAGTGGGCCATCCATATCTACATAATCAAGTTGTGGTAAGAACTGCGCAATAGCAGCAGAACCTATCACCGACTCATTCATACTACCCATCATCACTTTCAAGCCTAAGGACTTGGCCTCCTTTATCATTCTAAGTGCTGGCGTAAGACCACTACATTTAGTAAGTTTAATATTAATACCATGAAAATAATTCGCACAGGTAGATACATCTTTTTCAAATACACAGGACTCATCTGCAAATAATGGAAGTATGGAAGCTGCTTTTAATTGCGCCATCCCTTCCCAATTATCTTTAGCCAAAGGTTGTTCCACTAATTCTACACCTAATTTTGCAAGCGCTGGAATTTTTTGTAAGGCTTCTTCGGTGGTCCATCCTGCATTGGCATCCACACGAAGTGGCGCAGTTGTATGTGCACGAATTGCTGTAATCATTTCAATATCGTAATCGGTGCCTACTTTAATTTTATAAATTGGCCAAGGATGGGCCTTCATTTTCTCTACCATTTTATCTATAGAATCAATTCCCAAGGTATAATCACAAATAGGTATGGGCGTATTTTCATTCCAAGGCAAATTCCAAATTTCATGAATGGGTTGCTTTTTCATTTGTCCGAATAAATCCCAACCTGCCATATCTAAAGCGGCTACTAAAAAAGGATCCTTGGGAAATAAATGATGTAAAAAATGCCAAAAACGTTCAGGGTCAATTAAAGCAAACTTCTCAATAAGCTTTCTACTTTTTTCCAATTGCTCCATCATGTCTTCCACTGTTACATTATAATAGACGATGGCT
>Ga0102861_1000236_pt1 | contig 13931 bp, 15 predicted proteins | sample Colrivmeta1449B3_FD_78182 | JGI IMG/M metagenome (GOLD analysis project Ga0102861, IMG submission 78182) | Estuarine microbial communities from the Columbia River estuary - metaG 1449B-3 | ecosystem: Environmental > Aquatic > Marine > Intertidal zone > Estuary | place: USA: Columbia River... | reverse complement strand
CTGAGATATTCGATAAGCAATAATGCGCTACGCAATAATGCGCTCAGCAACTATACGCAGGGGAGGGGAGGGGGGAAAACATAGAGCATCCATATATATAAAGACGCTAGAAAAATTTCTGCACCATTTTTGAAAAGGGGCACACATTGACAAATGCTTGCATCTTCCATACACTTCCCTAATCCTGCGGCACACCACCCCTTGAAAAGGAATCTGTATGTCAGCACACATGTATGCAGCCCTCACGGATGCAGTAATCCTTTCGGGACAAACAACGTCCCGCGCGATCTACGCTGATTATGAATACTCAGATGCGCGCTTCTTGACTATTCAGAGTCCTGCAACTCTTGATGCTATAACTTTTACTATTGAAGTTTCTTTTGATGGAACCACTTGGGCGACTCTTGCAAGTGAGACTGCTAACACTGTAGTACCTGCTGCTACTAAAGCTATTCAATATAATGCCATGTTGAGTTCTCGCTACTTCCGACTCAAGGCTGCTTCTGCTGTTGCAGCTGATCGGACGTTCAAGATCTCGAAGCAGTGGATTTCTGAGTAACTACTCTTTCCGAGAATACAAGGATGGCAGACAAGAAGATTAGTGAACTTACTTCCGCTAGTGCGCTAGCTGGAACGGAAGTTCTTCCTATTGTACAGAGTGGCGAGACAAAGAAGCTGGCTCTAAATGCCATCACCACGCTCGGCACTATTGCTACTGGTACATGGCAAGGTACACAAATTGCCAATGCGTATATTGCTACACTCAGCACAGCTGGTAAGGTAGCGAACTCTGCGACTACTGCTACAAATGCCAATACTGTTTCTACAATTGTTGCTCGTGACGCTTCTGGTAATTTTAGCGCAGGTACAATCACAGCAACATTAACAGGTAATGCAAGCACAGTAACAACTAACGCAAATCTAACGGGTGATGTAACCTCAGTTGGAAATGCAACAACAATAGCATCGGGAGTTGTAACGAGTGCTATGATTGCTGACGGCGCAATTGTCAATGCAGACATTAATGCGTCAGCTGCAATTGTTGATACAAAGCTTGCTACAATTAGTACTGCTGGTAAAGTTAGTAATAGCGCCACGACTGCAACCAACGCAAACACTGCAAGTGCAATCGTAGCGCGAGATGCGTCTGGAAACTTTACGGCTGGTACTGTTACTGCTGCACTCACTGGTAATTCTAGCACAGCAACGGCACTTCAGACTGCACGGAACATCAACGGAGTAGCATTCGACGGTACAGCAGACATCACCGTAACTGCTGCCGCAGGAACTCTGACTGGTTCTACTCTTGCATCTGGTGTAACTGCTTCTAGTCTTACGTCTGTTGGAACACTTGGTAGTCTTGGTGTTTCAGGTACTACTTCACTTAATGGTGTAGCTTACACATGGCCTGCTTCGGCTGGCACAAATAGCTACGTCCTTTCTACCAACGGCAGTGGAACTCTTTCGTGGATTGCGCTAGTTGGTACAACTAGTTTCACGCTCACGGCAGGAACGTATCTCACTGGTGGTACTTTTAATGGTAGTAGTGCAGTCACGTTCGCTGTAGATGCAACTTCTGCTAACACTGCTTCTAAGATTGTAGCGCGTGACGCTTCAGGCAACTTCTCTGCTGGTGCAGTCACAGCTTCTTCTATTGTTGTTTCTGGCACCACTTCGCTCAACGGTATTGCCTACACTTGGCCTGCTACTGTTGGAACGAATGGACAGATTCTTGCTACGAATGGTGCAGGAACTCTAGCTTGGGTTAATGGTGGAGGAGGTGGTGGAGGAGGAACTACTACATTCTCTCTTACTGCTGGAACCTATCTTACTGGTGGAACGTTTGATGGTTCAACTGCTGTAACCTTTGCTGTTGATGGCACCTCTGCAAATACAGCATCTAAGGTAGTTGCGCGTGATGCAAGTGGTAACTTTAGTGCTGGTACCATAACAGCTGCGTTGACTGGCAATGCTTCAACAGCCACGGCTCTGCAAACAGCGCGAGCGATCAATGGAATAAACTTTGACGGCACGGCTGCGATCACGGTTGAGGACGCGACGAAGCTGCCGCTCACGGGCGGGACGCTGACTGGACAGCTCACAGGCGCGACAGTGGGCAATGTCATTCCATTCTATTACGCGAATCAAGCGGCGTTCCCAAACGCGACCACATATCACGGAGCCATCGCGCATAGTCACGCTGACGGTAAGATGTTTCAGGCGCATGGCGGCGCATGGGTGGCGCTGGCAAACGAGGCGGGCAATGTAGCAACCGCAACAGCTCTGCAAACGGCTCGCAACATTAACGGCGTTAGCTTTAATGGGACGGCTGATATAACTGTCACGGCTGATGCTGGTACTCTAACTGGCGCAACGCTGGCTGCTGGTGTTACCGCTTCAAGTCTTACTAGCACTGGAACTCTTGTAAATCTAACTGTAACGAATCCGATTACAGGTAGTGTTACAGGAAGTAGTGGAAGTGCTACAGGCAATGCTGGAACTGCGACAGTCCTGCAAACAGCTAGAAATATTAACGGTGTATCTTTTAATGGTTCAGCTGATGTTACTGTTACCGCTGCTGCCAGCACATTGACTGGAGCTACACTTGCTTCAGGTGTTACTGCATCATCGCTTACTAGTGTTGGTACATTAGCTGCGCTAACGGTAACGGCTCCGATTACAGGCAGCGTCACCGGAGCAAGTGGTAGTACAACGGGTAATGCCGCGACCGCGACTGCGTTGCAAACTGCTCGTGCAATTAATGGTACTAACTTTGACGGTACCGCTGCAATCACAGTGACGGCGGCGGCGAGTACGCTAACAGGCACTACGCTTGCCAGTGGCGTGACTGGATCAAGCCTGACCAGCGTGGGATCGCTGTCGGCGCTGACGGTGGCAGGAACGACCACGATCCAGCAGGCGCTCGAAAAAGCAACGATCAGTGCGACCGCAGCAACGGGCGTCATTGCCTACGATGCGCTTACTCAAGCGGTGCTGTACTACACCAGCAACGCCACTGCGAACTGGACGACAAACATACGCGGCAATAGTGGCACGACACTGAACAGCACATTAGCTGTGGGGCAGTCGATCACGGTGGCGTTTATGGTAACAACCGGCGCAACAGCATATTACCCAACTGCGCATCAGATTGACGGAGTGAGCGTGACACCGAAATGGCAAGGCGGTACCGCGCCAACATCAGGCAATATCAACAGCATTGATACATACACATATACAATCATTAAAACAGCTGCAACGCCAACGTATGTAATGCTTGCTGCACAGACACAATTTAAGTAATTAATATGACACCCATCTCAGGAAGTTTTGGGGGAGCATCTCGTCGTGGATTTGGCATGACGGGCAAAGCAAAGGTAATACCTCTTGCTCCGACAAGTGTATCACAGGTAGGCTCGGGCACTTCAGAGATTACATCAAGTGTGTATATCCCAGAAGCTGCGAATACCACGCTATCATTGTATCTAAACGGGACGTTTAGAAGTTCTGTTTCTTTGTCTGGCGTAACACAACCTGGTACTCGTCAAACAACGTGGTCTACTCCTTCTGCCGCAGCGTCATATTCAGCACAGTTTACATTAACACGCGCTGGAGTAGAATCTCCACTATCTACAGCAGTTACGATGTGGTCGGGGCCGCCGCAAACTTATTGGAATAGTCTGACTTTCAGCGGTAGTACGACGGATATGAGTTGGTATGCTGACGGTTTTCAAAGATTTAAAATTACACGTGATGGAACTGTTATATACCAGCCTGGTTACATAGAATACGGCGGCACAAGATACTACAGCGACACTCCACCTTCTAATCCCGGTGGAACCAACTCGTACGCTATCTCAAATTCAATTGGAGCCAGTGCTGCTGCTGGACAAGGACTTTGGTTTAGCACACCATATGCTCAGTCGATCACGCAGCCTTGGAAGCCAGTTGTCACTTCAGTATCCGCAAGCGGCTTTGGACTTAATGTGACTTGGGATTTTGGTACTTCAAACCCCCCAAGTTTTACTGTTTATGCCGACGAATATGTCTCATTTGACGGGGGCGATACTTACAACTACTACCCCGTTAGTCCTGTAACCGTTAGCGGAAGTGCTCGATCCGCAACTCTGTATATACCAGTAGATCAAGGCGGATCATGTCCCGCTTACTCTCCTGTCGCAGTGTACGCAAATTCTGCTGCGTACCCAGATCCCGGATACGACAGTGGAGCGTTCACTGTTTACTGTTAACTCTATACAATCATATGACTTATCCCTTTTACGCTGTTACTAGTATTTGCATATCACCGAACTCATCAACGCGCATTTCTGTAAGTATTGTAAAACTAGAAGAAAGCGGGGCAGAAACTAGTACGTTTGAGCGTCACGAGTACTCGAAGGATCAGTTTGATCCATTTGCTCAGATGTCACGTGCGCAGGTAGCAGTACTCATTGCAGGCCAGTACAACACGACTGTCGACAATGTTCGCGTTTAACACTTAACCACATAACAAAGGAAACCTAAATGCAGACCATCACACTTTCCAAGACTGAACAGGCTCTCGTTCAAGCAGTTGTCAGTTGGGCAGACGAGCAGCACCAAGTTGTAAACAATCTTGCAATTGAGAAGCTTTCTTCCATCATCGAAGAGAAGGGGCTATCTGGGAAGACTTGCAGCTTCGACAAGCAAGAAGATAGTTCATGGGTAATCACCCTTTCTCAGGAAGCTGACGATGCCGCTGAAGAAGGGAAGCTCTAAGAAAACAGTTTCAGCTAACATCCGAAAAGAGATGGAGGCTGGTCGCCCGCAAAAGCAAGCAATTGCTATTGCGCTTTCCGTAGCAGGTAAATCCAAAAAGAAAAAGGGGAAGAAGAAATGACGCCGGCTATGAAGAAGTGCATGAAGTGTGGCAAGACTGCTGCCGAAGCAAAGAACTGCAAGATGAAGGATTGCCCGATGGCTAAGATGATGACGACGAAGAAGGCTGCGAAGAAGATGGGCAAGTATTAATGGCTGGAAAGCCAAAGAAACCTGGGAATGCGTATGCTATTCTTAAACCAAAGCTACGTGTTCCCAAGGCTAAAATGACATACAATAAGCGTCTTATGTCCAAGATGCGAACTCGTTTGAAGAAAATACCCTAGAGGAAATTATGGCTGGAGCAGCCGGAAGAGTTCTTAATCGTAGTGGATTTGCTTCGTTCATTGTTAAGGATTGGACTCCTTGGATGACCGAAGCAGTTATCCTTCATGCTTCTGGAATGTCGGTTCCCGAACTTCGTGTCCGTTTTCAAAAGACAGACACGCATATTCGGAACATCTTGAATACAGAACAAGCATCTGAGATCATTCGCAAGGTTCAATCCCAAGCACTTAAGGATATCAATGCGAATGCTTCTGAGAGGGTTGTTGCAATTCGAGAGGCTGCTCTTTCTCAGATGCAGGAGCTTGTGACAAATGAGGAATTAAAAGCCACGTCACCATTCGCTTTTTGGGATGCTACACGAAAGACACTTGAAACCGTCAATCGTCTAGAAGCTCCTTCACATCAGACACAGCAGAACATCTCAATTCAGCAGAACGTACAGAACATTGTCAATACTTCTCCTGACATACTCTCGCGTCTACGTTCTGCTCCATCTTTGAACTCAATCGAAGTTCCAGAAAATGTCGAATATCTCGGATCTCCACCTCCCGTTGGACAAAGCGCGGGAGCAATTCTCGGAGCAGGAATTTCTGGAACTGAGAGTAAAGGCAAAGACGGACTTACTCTTCTTAGCTCAAGGAATTCTTCTTCCTCCAAGTGAGGATAGTGAGGGTTCTCGTTCAGACTACCCAGTCTTTCGTCATCTCTTTGCATGGTTGAAGAAGCACGAGAAGTCAAAGAATCGACTCATTCTTCTTCCACGTTCGCATCGTAAGACTACATACGCTACTGCAATGGATGGACTTCAGATCGCTCTACCTGACGATCTTGGAATCTGTCCCTATCCTAGGAATCTAGGTCCGAATGTTCGTGTTGCCATTATCCATGAAACGGATACAATGGCGTCTAACATTCTTCGAGAAATCCAGAACTGGGTTCTATCTAACGAAACACTTCGTTTTCTCTTTCCCGATATCATTCCCGAATCTCGCATTCGACGAGTGAATACATCGCAGCTAGAATTCAACCGCACTGCGACATGGAAAGAGCCAACATTCGAAACAATGGGTGTTGGTACGAAAGCTCAGGGTCGTCACTACAATCGTTTGAAGCTTGACGACATCTACGGACCTGAAGCACGAGACTCAAAGACAGCTCGCATAAAGACATTGCAATGGTTTGACGAACTCCAACCGTTCCTTGTCACACCAAAGACAGATGGTTTTGATCTTGTAGGAACTCGCTATGACCATGAAGATGTCTACGCTCATGCAATGGACACGTTCGGTGAGAAGCTTCCTCGATACATTCGATCAGTCGTAGAGTTCAATCCAGATACTCAGCGATATGATCCCATCTTTCCAGAGATGTTCACTCTTGAGTCATTAGAAGAACTCAAGAAGAACCAAAAGATCTGGACTTCCAACTATCTCAATGCGCCAGACTTTCGAGAAGTTCGTGATCTTGATCCTTCGTGGATTCGTCACTTCAATTGGTTGGATGATCGGAAGAAAACGCTCGTTGGATTCACAGGAACAGAGCGAATCAAGCGACACGTTGACGAACTCGACAAACTCCTCTTTATTGATCCAGCAGTTGAAGGGGACGCTGGATGGATTATCACAGGTTCCGATTACGTATCTAACAAGCCAAACATCTTTGTCCTCGACGCGCACCGCGGTCCAATCCCACCAGACAAAATGATTGCTCGCGTCTTCGACGCAGTTGAGCGTTGGGGATTGAGAGCAGTTGTTATTGAAGAAGTGCTCTTCTCTCGTCTATACAGACATTGGTTGCAGTCTGAGATGCGACACAGAGGACTTTTCTTTAATATTATTCCTGCAAAGACTGGACAAAGGCAGAAAGATGCTCGCGTAATGGGACTTGTTCCATACTTTAATGCATCGCAGATCTTCTTTAATAAAGATCAAACAGCTTTGCATGAAGAGTATAATCAGTTTGGACTAGGCTCTTCATATCATATCCTTGATGCTCTCGCCTACGGTCCAGAATTCTGGCGAGCAGCAATAGATCGTGGAACTATTCAGCGTAGAAAGCAAACACAAGATAAGTTCTTGTCGATGCGCAATCCAATTACTGGATATACGAGGGTGGGATGAATCCTTTTGAGCAGTTTCTTCGCAAGCTTTTTGCTGGTGGTCTTCCACCTTCTGTGATCGAAGAAGATCGACAAGCTGCAAATATGGGTGTTGCTGCTGATAAGCTGCCTAAGATGGCAAAGGACATTGGAAAGTCTTTTGTAGATTCTTATAAGCAGCGAGCACTTGATCTTCAGACTCTTGCTGACCAAAGTATTTTTAGACAGGTTCCTCTCTCTGATTATGAACAAATTCAAGCGCCAAGACAGGCGCAGAGAGATCTTGCTCTAGATGTTCTTAGTGCTGGTCTTGGTAGTGGAATGAGGGTTGGTGCGGATATTCTAAGCTCTGCTCCGGTAGTTGGTAAGTCTGTAGTTAAAAATGCTGCGCTCAATACACTAAGAAATAGTCCTACATTTAAAGCATCATTCGAAGAGCAGCTATCAAGGCTTGCTCCAGATTCTTGGAAGCAGTTTGGAAATACTGTAGAAGAAGCAAGAGCCAATCTCAGTAGTGCTCTCGAACAAATTCCAAGAAATCCTGAGATTGCTTTTGCATCAGAGCAGATTCCAGTTGGACACTCTTCTCCATATTTCTATACTCGGCCAGAAATTTCTCGTCGAACAGCTTCGACCGGAGAAGGAGCAGCACTTAAGGGGCCAGGACTTTATGTTGGTGAGTCTCCTGCTGTCTATGATGAACATTATAGGAACACTCTTGCTCGCCCTGAAGGGATTGCTACAATGCTCGGTGGGCAGCTTCCAATAGACAAGTATTCAATTAAAGATAGATATAATCAAGTTTTACGAGATCCTCAATTTGGCGGTGATTATAATAACGCAGATGCTGAGACTAAACGTAAGCTAGCTATATTGTCGGATTTTAGCTATAGAGTTCCCAATGAGACAATTCTTGAAAGCTCAACTTCATATGCTAAAAGTCGCCGAGGCAATGCTGAACAGCATTATAAAAATGCTGAACGTTATCAGGGACTTGGAGATGAAGCTAAGGAACTTCTAGGTCCAAATGCTAAAGATAAATGGGTAGAGTCTCAAACAAAGTTCATGCAAGACTATTATCGTAGAAATCCAGACTTGCTTGATGAGCGATTTAATAAGCTTAAAGCTGAAGCAAAAGATGACATTAAAAGATACGAAAAATACGTTAAAAGTGAAAGGGCAAGTTATAAACGGGCGCTTGAGGATTTTAATAAAGCGCAATCCCAGCTAGTAAAAAACTTCAATATTCAGTATCCTGAGAAAGTTATTGCTACGTACGAGGGGCTCCTTGGTGTAAATCCGGGAGAACTACTTCAGCAAGATCTTCCTTTCTTTGGGCTAGGTGGAAAAGATCTTGAGCGAGCAATGCAAGCTTTTGGTAACTTTAAGACTCCTCAGGGTGCAAGTCTTGCAGACGAATATATGAAAAATATGGAAGCAGCATCTAAGAACGTGCCAAAGATGTCTCCTATGACGCTTGGACAATGGCAAGGAGATGCTAATAAAGATTTGCGTAATAGACTTCGGCAAGCATCGCAAGACATTCAAAACATTAATGTGAATGCCATTAAGGGTTACACACCATCATATCAATATTCGAGTCTTGCAAATGATCCTTTTGCAATCGTAGATGCTTTGCAGGAACAAGGTATTGTTGGTACGAAGTATGCGGATGCTATATCTCGTAGAAACTTCCTAGCAAACATTACCGATCCCGAACCTACTACGTTTAACTATACTGTCTTCGACCCAAGACGTATTCAGTTTGATAAAGCTTATGGTGCAGCAGATCCTTTTGGTTCTTTGAGTTCCACTATGCAAGCCATACAAAACGCTAAACAGGAGAAGAAGAATGGAAAAGATTCAAAAGCTAGCAAAAAGTAAGATGACTACTGCTACTGGAACTACCTCCGTTATTGCTGGTCTGATCATTGGTCTTGTTCCACAAGACGTATGGAAGACTTGCGGAGAATCCGTAGCACAGACTTCTAATCCTCTCTTCGTTTCTGCTTTAGTCATCGTAGGACTTGGACTCACTGTGATCGGTCCTTCTCTTGCTAAGTCTAGATCCTAAAAGCGAAACGGCAAAGATTATCAAACGAATGAAGCGGCTGAAGACTTGCTTCGCTCCAAGGAAAGAATTCCTTAAGAAGTGGAGCAAGCTTCGGCAACTTCTTTACAAGACTTCTGACTACCAAAACTTTCTCATTGAAGTCCGTACACGTTCAGCATATCTTTGCGTTAGGATGTGTGGCAAGAAAGGACGACACGTACATCATAAAGTTCGAGTCTACGATAATCCAGATCTCTCAGTAGATCCAGACAACGGAGAATTTTTATGCGTTGCCTGTCACCGAAAGGAACATAAGAAGCCATGAAAAAGGACGCACGTCTTGCGCGGGTGGGTGTCGCGGGATACAATAAACCTAAGCGAACTCCTTCCCATGCAACAAAGTCACACATAGTTGTTGCGAAGGACGGAGATACAGTTAAGACTATTCGATTCGGTCAGCAGGGAGTTACTGGAGATAAGTCTCCAACTAAGCGTCAAGCGTCTTTCAAAGCTCGTCACGCAAAGAATATTGCGAAGGGTAAACTTTCAGCTGCTTACTGGGCAGATAAGGTGAAATGGTAATGCCAAAAGACTTTTGGGATAAGCCTAATCCAAAGAAGACGAGCAAGAAGTTGTCTACTGCACAGAAGAAGATGGCAAAGACTCGCGCAAAGAAAGCTGGTCGTCCCTATCCAAATCTTGTAGATAACGCAGCGATCGCTAGAAAGAAGAAAGCTTGACGCACCGGAGCCGCGACGCGAAGCGGCGGCGAAGGCTGCACGAATCTCTTGCCGCCCACGCAGATGCCTGTCGAAGCGAAGTGATCTTGCCGAAACACTTCCCGAACCGGCCCCACCGGACCCTGCCCTAACACCGAAACTTGAGGAAACGCCGCGATGTCTGCCTTGGAAGAAGTTAACTTACTAGATTTTACAATTAAGCAGCGTGAGCAAGATAAATTTCGAAAGGTTGTAGCAGATGTTTTTTGGTCTTGGTTTGAATCAAATCATGATACTAAGGTAACAACTGTTCAATTCTGGATTGTTAAGAAATCAATCTTTGTCCGCGATCTTCGTAGCATTTTTGAACTTCTCTTCGGTCCTCAGCCCAATGGCTCGTCAACTTGATGTAGATCCAGAAGTTCTATCTGCTATCACATCATATGTGACAGATGAACTTATTAATCATCACTCAGAACGTGATAGATTAGAAGATCGTTGGATCAAAGAGAATGAAGATTTTTGGGCAGAGCCAGCTACCAGCGAAGCATCACCAGAACTTCCTGTTATTGGCTTTGCAAACATCATCATTCCTCTAACAGCTATTGCTGTTGAAGCTGTTCATGCACGAGACATGGGGCAGCTTTTTGGATTGAAAGAACTTATCTCAGTCGAAGTTCAAGATCAAGATCAAGCTGCTAAGGCTGGACTTGAAAAGTTCTTCAACAACGAATTTCTAAACAACCTAGATTTTCGAAAGAAAGTAGAAGCTCCTCTTCTTCAGATGACCAAGAACGGTACAGCCGTTATGACATATGGTTATCGAGAAGTGAAGACTCATGTTGTACAGAGCTATGATGGAACTGAAACTAAGGTTCCTGTATATCTCCAGAAGGGAACGTTTATTGAAGGGATTGATATTAAAGATTTCTTCATGCCCTTCTATGCTCAAGAGGTTGCTGATGCTCCTTGGGTTGGTCATCGCTTTACAATCTCAGAGTATACTTTAAAGCAGATGGTAGCAGCAGGACAGTTAGCTCCAGATGCTTACGAAAAGCTTAATGGTTATTATATTGGAGTAAACGTATCCAACGATAAGATTCTTGCTGATACGCAGCAGATCACGGATACTGTTCCAATCTATCCATCTGAGCTTCAGCTTGTTCGTGTTCTTCTTAATTTTGATGTAGATGGAAATGGCGAAGAGTCTTCTGTCGAAGTTATCGTACATGAAAACTCTCGTCAGGTTCTTTCTCTTACTTACGCCACAGAGCGTGACTATGAGAAAGGAGTATACTTCCCAATGGAATACCGTTGGTATGGATACGGCATCGCAAAGCAGAACAATCAATTTCAAGAAGAAGTTACTGCTCAGCATCGGCAGCGTCTTGATAATGCGACCATTGCTAACATGGCAATGTTTAAAGTCAAGAAGTCTGCTTCATGGATTAAAGACGACGAGCCTATCTTTCCAGGAAAGAAGTGGTTTGTTGAAGATATGGATGATATCCAGCCAATTTTTATTGGTGATGTAAAGGCATCAGCTTATAATAACGAAAATCAAGTTGTCATTTATTCGCAGCAACGTACGGGTGTTAACGAACTTACTCTTGGTATGCCTAACATTGGTACTCCAGGAACTGCTTCTGATTCTCTCGCGCGTGTACAGGAATCCAATCGCAAGTTCGACTACACGTACAACAACAAGAAAGACTTCTTGAATCGAGTTGTTTATCGTGCGGCGATGAGCATCTTTAAGTATGGTCCAGTTCAACGAGATGTTTATAAGTACTTGCCGAATTCTGTTGAGACTGAGTTGTTTTTCCGTAAGAGTCTTGACGAACTTAGGAATAAGCTAGTCTTTAACATCCAGTTATCTGGCGCAAAGAATAACAAGGTTCTTGATCGTAACACGTATACGCAGCTTGCTGGAATGCAAACTCAATACTGGACTCAAATCATGGCACTAGCACAACAGGCTGGTGATCCTAACATGGTTCAGGAAGTTGCAAAGGCAGCGATGAGATCAGCTGATCAAATCAACCTTGAAATCCTACGTGCATTTGATATACCTAACCCCGAAAAGTTGATTTTTAATTTTGACGCCTACAGACCGACCCAGATTCCTACAGGCTTACAGCCCCAAGCTACAGGAATCCCTCAAGGAGCTAATGCAACTCCAAGCGGCGGATTCACTTCTGTCGTTGCTCCAAACGCTAGAATTGAAGCAGCTAATGTCACTGCGCAGAGCGGATTTCCCATCTCCGGCTTATCACTTGCAGGGTAAGTTGGAACTTTTAGAAGAACTGCAAGTAACTTTAATTGAGGCAAAGCAACATGGACGTAGAACAGATTCCTGAACAGGAAGGAACAGATCTCCAGCACACAAATTCGGGCACACATATTGACGAATCTGTTGCGAATGACCAAGTTTCTCAGCAGAGTCCCCAAGGTCAGCCAGACTTGGATTGGCGTTCACTCTATGCACAGTCTGTGCGTGAGCGTCAGATGCGCGAAGCAGAACTTGATTCTCTTCGGCAGCAAGCAATGGCTCGTCCGCAGGAAGACCTATCTGTAACTGATGCAGATATCGAGAAGCTTGGCACCGTTGAAACTATTGGGCGAATTGTTCGGAAGCAGCTTCAGGAAACTCTTGGTGATGTTGGTGAAATCTCGCGTGACTTCAAGAAGCAGAAACAACTTGACTCCGCAGAGGTTCAGTTCTTCCAGCAGTTTCCACATCTGTCACAGTATCGTGATGTTCTTTCGGGAACTATCCGTGGTCAGTTGCAGACTTCTCCTAGTGTAGATGCTGGTGCATATGCAACTCAAGCATTTGCTACTATCGGTTACTACACTGCGATGAATGCGGCATCTCAGCCACAACAGCAAAACAATACTATGCCTCCTCGTCAAGCTACTCCGACTTCTCGTATTAACGGTGCTCCCGCCCCTGTTCGTTCTACTCCTAAGCTTTCTGAGCTTGAGCGTACTGCGATGCGTAGAGCTGGTTATGATCCTAGTAAGGCAACAGACATTGATGCCTTCTTCACCATTGTAAACAATGACGAGGGTATCACTGTATGAGCAACGATATTGAAATTAAGCCTTCCGATAAGGAAGTACTTGACTATAAGCGCCGTCTGTTTGAAACTGCTGACCGTTCGTTTGTTAATGATCGGTTGAATGTTGATCTTCCAGAAGACCTTCATGGTGAATGGATTGGTATCGACGACTTTTCGCAGTTTCATGCTCAAGCAAAAGGTTATGTTGATGGAGCTGATTATCTTAAAGCCCATAACCGTTTGCATGAACGCCCAGATGGTAGCACTGTTGGTGATGTACGTTTCATGGTAATACCTAAGTGGAAGTTTGTAGCACAGACGGAGCAGGCAGCTATTATGGCTGAACGCCAGAGTGGTATTAATTCCGATACTGCTAACGACCAGTATAAAGCATACGCAGCTCGTCTTGGTCTTGGTGTTGAGTCCGAAAGTTCAATTGGTCGAAGCATCTCTGGAGCAGAACTCCAGTCACACATCCCGAGGTAAAACGAAATGGCTCTTCCGATTCGTCCCGCTTTCGCTGATACTAGCGGGACTCCGGCAACGAAGCACTATACTCTTGCTGCGTCGCAAACGCAGAAGATTGGTGCTCCTATGAAGTTCTCTAGTGGTACTCTTGCTGAGGCCGCTGATGCAGCCGCTTGCACTACTGGCCTTGCTGGTATTGCTGGTGCGATTAACCAGTCTGCTTTTGGTTATGACGCTGGTGATTCTCCGACGACCGTAACTGGTCGTGAGAACACGATTCCTATCTTTCCTGCGAATCGTAACACCACGTTCTATGGTCAGATTTCGACTGGTGCAACGCTTGTGGCTCCCGCTGTTACCGATATCGGTATTGCGTATGGCCT
>Ga0102861_1000219_pt1 | contig 14792 bp, 5 predicted proteins | sample Colrivmeta1449B3_FD_78182 | JGI IMG/M metagenome (GOLD analysis project Ga0102861, IMG submission 78182) | Estuarine microbial communities from the Columbia River estuary - metaG 1449B-3 | ecosystem: Environmental > Aquatic > Marine > Intertidal zone > Estuary | place: USA: Columbia River Estuary... | reverse complement strand
ATCCGCACCAAAAGCGCCTTCTGCCATTATCTCAATAGAGACGTTAGTGCCGGGGTAAACCCGAATACCTCTGAGATTCACCGCCGATGTTGGAGCGGCATCGCCCTTTGGAACCGGGTGGATAAACACCGAGTTAGTGGTGTCGGGGTTGCAGACGATAAATCCTGTGCAACCGTCCGGCAACGCGAGTAGTGCGGGAGTGGTGGTCACCGTTGGGGTGACTACGACTCCGCTTAGTTGAAATGTTTCTGCCATGTTATATACCTATATACGAATAACTCTCATGTCTGGAACCCCGGCATTTACCGAGGTTGTACGCCGATTTGATCCAATAGTTGACCCCACTTTGTTTCCTCGACCGGTCGTCTGGATTCACGGGCTGGATATTTGCTTACCCCGGTTCCCACAAAACCAAGCGCTCCGAGACCAATCTTTGCCCCGAGGTCCATGTCCTGATACTCTTCGTCTCCACCGGCCATCTCGTAGATTTGAACACCAATCAATGGTGCAAAAGTCTTTGCGAGATCCTTTACGTTGACTTCCCGCTCTTTGGTATCTGGATTGACAAAAAACGGATTCCCAACAGCATCTTTCCCGGTGATGAGCGATAAAGGAGCTCGTGCACTTGGAGAAACTTTGTATCCGAGCACACGAATCAGGTCTTTTTCTAGAGAAGGATTCATCCCCGTATCTGCAATCATATTCAACGTCCCGAACAGCAATTTATACCAGGAGGAGTAACCACCCGTAACATCGATAACCGTGTTCCCGTTTCTGAGTTTAAGAAAGTCCGAGTCGTCCGGGTTGATGCTGAATTCCCAATCGGTAGCGTCCGCGAGGGTCTTGAGTGCTACAAGTCCACCCATTCGACCGAGCCAACGTCGAACGATGAGTTTTCGGTATGCCGGGTTAGTGCGGAATCGTGGATCAACAGCAGCAATCGCGGTTTTACCCATTACCTCTAGTTGACCGGCGTACATCTTTGGTGCGGTGAAGATGCTTGCAAGAGGACCCTCCGCACCCTTCCAGCTACCTCTACCTGTCATTGCGTTAATCAGCTTCGCTACCTCTTTGAGTTGGTATTGGTTGAGATTCTGGTTCCTGGTGAGATTCTTGTATGCCTCAAACCGGGCAAAGTTCTGGAACGTCTTGTGGAATCTTTCGCCCCGTCCGTATCCCGGAACCTTGGCTGCAATCTTGGATACGAACCCTTCCGGGAATTCGCTTGGTCCATCGATGGCAAGTCCGTTGGCAATTGCTTTTAGCACCTCGGGGGATCGCATAAACTCCTCCTCCATTTTTGCCATCTTAGCAGGGTTGGAGATTGCTGCGCCAAATCCCGCTTTCGCCGCCTTGGTCCATGCCTTGGGAGATACTAGTGCGATATCAAATCCTTGTCTGGTCAATGCACCGGCATCGAGACCGAGTTGGAAGTATCTTGGGAGACCCACCACCTCTTTCATCACCTTCACCCACTTGGGTTGGGAAATGTCGTCAATGATTCCGTCGACGTTCATCTTTGCCATCTTGGCTTCGTATCTCAGGAGGTCAACCTGCTCTTGGAGGTGAGTGAGCTCGTACCCTTCATCCCCTTCCTTGAGTGGCCTCGACGCAAAGAATTCGCCGGTCTCAATCATTCGGTTGTAGTCTTCGATTCTGCCTTTGAGGTTGGCAATCTTTCTCTCGTCTCTTGCAATTGGACCAAGCGCTTGGTTGAGTTCTTCTCGCCGCGATTGTCTTGCGTCAATCTTTGCTTGGCGCTCTAGTTTTCGTTGCTCTGCAGCGAGTCGTCTTGCCTCCTCTCTTTGAGCCTTTGCCTCCGCTCGGTAGGCGTCCGCCTCCGCTTTCGCCTGAGCGTTGGCTGCTTGCTTCTCCGCCCGAATCGCTTGGCGCTTCGCCTCGTTCTCCGCTTTTTTGAGTGCAAGAGCCTCTTCCCTCGCCTTTCGGATCACCTCTTTCTCCGCTACCGCTTTCGCCACCGCCTCTTGTCCTCTGGTGGAACCCTTAGCAATCTTTCGGTTTAGCTTTTGGCGCTGCAGAATCTCCGCTTTAGTAGCACCTCGCACCTTTTTGGTTCTTCTTTTAACCATTTGCTGGTCCAGCGCGTCAATTAACCCCTGCTTGGTGATAGCGTGACCCGCTTGTTTCGCTATTTCGGATACCGAGGTGTAGACGTCTTCTATGTTGAGCGCACCGCGCTGGATGAAGTTCTTGGCAAGCTTGCCGTAGAGATTCATCAACTCCACGTTCTTTTCAACATCAATAGAGACCGCACCCTTTTCTGGACCCTGTTTAATCCCCGGTGACGGACGGTTTCTGGTCTGAAAGATTTGAGCGAGAATGTCGTCCGCCTCTGACTCCAGACGTTTTCTTCTTGCCTCAATTCGACGCTTAGGCGCTTCTTTTGCACCTTGCGCTCTCAGGTCCTCAATCTTCTTTTCTAGTTCCGCAATCTTGGCGTCTTTCTCCCGCGATTGTTTAGCGAACTCTTCCGCGTCCGCTATTTGTTGGGCTGATGCCCGAACCTCTTTGGTACCCGCCTTCGATGCGGCCACTTCCGCTTTCTTAATTTTGGAAATGACTCCTGCCGTGGTGTAGTCCGCTCGGATCAGCGCTTGTCTTGCTACCCCCGCACGTCCCCATTCCGCGCCAACCGCGTTAGTGAAATCGGAAATCTTGAGTATCTCCTCCCGAGCACTTTGCGCTCTGTCGAGCATATCGGTGGTGACAAAGTCCGCGTCCTCTATTATTTTTTGCGCCGCATCGTATCGCTCCAGCGCTCTGGAGAGTCTTGCACCCATCGCGAGTTCTTCCGATTTGGTGAGTGGTCGAAGCTTGTTGCTTACAAGCATTTCGTCCATCAACTTCTCGGTGTTGATTTTTCTTGCTTCCTCCTCCCAATCTGCTATCTGCTCGGGTGACACTTTGTTGACATCATCCAACCCAACGGAGCGCCGTACATCTGCGGTTATCCGATTCGCTGTTGCAATAAGGTCCGGAGTCTTTGTGGCTGCTTCGGTAGCTGCTTCGGTGGTTGCCGTTGTAGGGATATCCTTTACCGCTTCTGGATCAATCTTCCGAATTGCGTCGAAGATTACATTCTCCTGACCCTCCGGCATACCGAACCCTTTTGCCAACGACTTTACCACGTCCGCTATCTTTTCCCCGCCGGTGTAGACCATGTTGAGCGCACGTCTGGCGAGAAGTTCTAGCTCCTCTTTGGTGGGCGGAACATAGGCTCCGCGTTGGCGGTTACCCCCTAGAGACTTTGTTTTGGATTGGATAAGTCCTTCTAGCTCGGTAATTCTCTCCCGATTCTTTTCTGGATTTTTAAGTGCTGATTTAAGTTTTTGTTCAGCGGATTTTGTTATTTCTCTTGCTTGTTTGCCTTCACTAAAACGAACTTCGGACCGCGCAAGCTTTTGTTCAACTTGTGCAGTCCGAGTCAGGTTTTTTTGTTCTATTTCAGCTATTTGCTCAGGAGTTCGTCCAATCTGTTTTCCACGAATTCTACCGCCCATAGGTTCTGCGGTTCGTACTTTTCCGCCCACTCCCGGTTCGACATTGATGGTCCCTTCAAGGTTGACATTCGACGGTAATAAATCCGTTGCAGGATTTCGCTTGCCCGTGAGGAGTTCAATTGCTCGTTCTGTGAGTTCAAATTTGTCATTTCCTTTCTGTACCTTTGTAATAAAATGTGCAGGTTGCGGGGAACTGTTTTGCATTCCCCAAGCTTCTTTGACTTGCTCAACTGAAAGTTTGTTTGCTTTTACAGTTTCAGCGGTTGGTCGGTTATCAATTATTATACCTTTTCCAGTTTCATCTTCTATGTTTTCTGCTGCAACAACTAAATCCTCTCCATCATCTTTAGCCGCCTTGATGGCTTTATCAAAAGCAGCTTTTTCTTCATCAGTTGCATCAAGATAATTTTTATATCTTGATGCAGCCATTCCTTTATACTTTTGCCACTCTTCAGGGAACAAATCTATTAAAGAAACATGGTTGGTATCTCCAAGTCCAAGCCCTGCTTGGACGTGTGCATAAGAAACGTGGTCAGGTATGTTGAAGTATTTAGCATCGCCCACTATTGGATCAACAGCTATAGCAGAAACGACAGTCCCCGGAGCGCTAAACCTTTGCTCAGGATTTGCTGCCATATCTATAATATCTTCAGCAGGGCGAATAAATACTTCTGGACGTGCTCCAGGTTCTAATGCTTTTTTTGCTCTTTTCTGAGATTTGAGCAATTGTTCCTTAAATGCCGCTCCGTTATCAAAACTTGATGCAACCAAATCCCTCCAATCCTGCAAAGTGGTTAATTTATTTGCATCAACTGATACAAGCTTCCCGCCAGGACCTCGTTTCTTTAGCCACTTCTTTTCACCAATCCCCTCGAACAACTTTTGCAGGGTTGTGACTACCTCTTGTTCAGTAATTTTTATTGTTTTTCCATTGGTGTCTTTTACTAGCCCACCAATCAAATCTTGCATATCCTCAAAAAACAAACTTGATCCAAGAGGTGAGTTAAGGAGATTGTCACTTTTCAGCAGGGAGATGAGAATAAGTGGAGTTTCTCTTGTTTCTTTCAGTAGAGCAGTTGCGGATCCTTTGCCTTTGTTGGAAGTAGCAACAGTTCCGTACATTTCATTAAACAATGCATAATCTGATCCGCCTAAAAGTGTTATCTCTCGACCACCTAGCGTAGTGTAAATGCCACCGTTTAATGTATCGTATCCCGGGTGTAATCGAACGTATGTCTTACCGTCCTCTGCCTTGAATGCTGCTTGAGTTAAGTCTTCGGCTGATACTTTGTATTTGTCTGGTCCAAGTTTGCTAAACGGTCTTGTGTAAGCATTCTCCGCGTACATCTTTGATGCCGCTTCCACCATTCGTTTTTGAACTTCGCCTGAAACTTTTAATCCTGATTCCGTGATAGCTAATTGCACTAAATCTGCAATATCAGTTTTAGCGTTTTCTGGTTGAATAGAAAGTGTAGTAGCTTTTCTTGCAATAAGTTCAACTTTATTTTCATTAAGATATTTACCAAGTTGTGTGCTAACCGCTTTATACAAATCTTTGTTATCAGCCTCTTTCCCTAGAACGGTTTTTATCGCTACATACGCTTGAATTCCACCGCGATACAGCTCTCTGAATGCTTTAAGCGCGTATAATTGCACTTTTGATGGATCAATCCCAATTCCAGAGTATATTCTGCCTCTGGTTTCTTGTTCTAGTTGTGCAATTTTGGTATCAAGATTATCAATAAACGTTGGTTTAGGCGTTTCCATTCCCAATGCCTTAGGGTCAAATATTGCAAAGGTTTCAACACCGTGGCCGCTTTCACCCTCTATTGCTTTGACTCCCGCGTATCCTTTGCTTTGCGCCCAATCCTTTGCTGCTTTGGACTCTGCTACCCAATACGCGCCTTGGTCAATATCATCAGACAAGTCGTCTACGCTAATGCCTTTAGAATTCCCCCTGAACCCTTCGGGGTCGAATACTCCGGTGTTGATAACCTCCCACTCATCGTCAAACGGATCGGGTTTCTTCATCCCATATTTTTTGACAACGAAGTCAATGAAGTCTTGCTTAATGTCCGGTTGTCTCAAGTCCGCAACCTTGGAAGGGTCTAAACTAAATTCTTTAACCGTGGGTGTTTCCCCTATTGCACGACTTTGGTTTATGTCCGTAAATTGTTCCGCAAATGCCCGGTTTGGAGTGACGTGAATCGCACCGGTTCTAGACATTCCTACCGATGGCGCACCTTCAAACTCGGTGGTGGTTCCGTGGTACACGGTGACAGGTTTCTTTGCATCATCCTTTAGTGTCTTAGCAATTTGCGTGGCCATTTGCGTAGCGTCTTGTTCGCTTGCACCGTTTGCCACCATTCTTTGCCAAGTATCCATTGCCAAGTTTTCAATGGCGTCATCGTCCATGGGTGCAGAAGGAATTATTTGCTGATACCTCTCCGCCTCTGGTATCGCTAATTCTCCTGCTCTGGTGCTCATCCGAGCGGGTCCGGAGATAGCTGGTTGGAAGTCTGCCGTTGCACCTCTGGAAAGTGTTCCCGTAGCACCAACCCCTGTAGGTGGATAATTATTCAGCACCGGACGGAGCAAATTCTTGTAGAACTCTTCTTCAAGTTCCAAGATTTCGTTCTCGTTCTTACTGTTTTTCCTTGCCCATGCCTTTGCGTCTTCCTGCAGACGTCGAATAAAGTCCGCTCGTTCTGTTTGCCGGAGGAAGTATCCCGCCTCATTGAACGTCCCCGCTTTTTCTAGAATGTTTGCTATGTCTTTTGCCCGGATTTTGCGCTCAATAGTATTCCACCCAATGACGCCTTCTCTTCCTGCTGTTATTAGCCCTTCTATTAGCGCCGGGGCAAATTTCTTGCCCGCTCGCAACGCGTTGACAATCACCCCCGCCCCCTCAAGCCCCGGAGTGAGTGACGCAACCACCCCGGTTAATGCTCCAGCGGTGGTTCCAAATCCCGCTTCCGGGTTAGTAATATCAGATACCGCTTGCAATCCTTGCCCGACAGGGTTAAGTAATTCGTTGACAGATATTGATCCAAATAGATTGTAGTCAGGCGCAACCCGTTTGCCGAGTTTGAACGCGTCTTGAGCGGCCATCCCCGCTGCTACCGAAACTGGCTCAAAGACTTCTGGATTTGTTGCACGGGCATTAAAGAGTGTCCCCGGCATCATAGTCAGAGCATTCCCCGCAAACCGCCCTGCTTCGGTTATCACGTCACCCGGCGTGTATGGCTCGTATCGGAACCGCTCATCTTGCGGGATGTTTTCCATCCCCGTGCTGAACCGACCCGCCATAGCTTTACCAATATCGGTGTTTCTGAATTGAGGGAGTGGCGATTTACCTAATCTAACTCCTTCTTCAATTACACGTTGGTTGTACTGGTTCAGAATATCTATTTTCGTTTGCGTGTCGCCATTTCGGTACTGATCCGCAATCTCCGGGTCCATGGTGAACTTAACCTCTCCGAATGGGGAGTTAATTGTCAGAGGATTATTTTGCGCCCACTTCTTCTTCTGGTCTGCTGATTTTGCCTGTCGAACCTTGAACTCTTCTGCTTTCCGCACCGTTTGGCGGATAGGGTTTTCTACTGGACCCTGCACCGGACCCGTGGACCCAAGCAAGCTTTGTATAGTATCCGCTAGCGGGGGCTTGGGGGTTGCAATTGGTTGCTTACCGGTTGCCTTCTTGGTGGCATCAGTCGGTTTTTGCGTTGCGAGTTTTAGTGCGCCGGATATCATGTTTATGCATCGAGGAACTCAATGGTTCCGAGGGGAGTGTCTACAACATTTACAGACGTTTTCTTGCCCGGGTTTTGCCCTCCGGGTTTTTGGGCAAATGGATCACCCAATCCAAGTTTTTTGTACTCTGCCTCCAACGCTGCTTTTGTTTTTGCAAATACTGATGATTTGCCGGTTGCGTCTTTGTATTTCTGTTGTATTGCTTGGAGTGATGCTAAAGCAGAATCGTATTCCTTCTTTAACTTTATAGTTGTACTTGAATTACTTGGTGCTATTGATGGACCTTTTGTTCCCCACGGCATCCCACTAGATGGAGTTATTGACTTGAATGAATCTTTGTATGATTTATTTGCTTCATTTAATTGTTTTCTTGCAATATCTAGTTTTTTTACTAAAGGTTGAATCTTCTTCTGTTCTTTGTTGTAGTTATCAATGAGTGTCTGCAAACGTTGACTGGTTTCTGTGGCAAATGGAGTGGCATCGCCTCCACCAAAGAGAGAACCGCTGATATCCTTTGCGATTGCCCGCCCCGTTTTGATTCCGTAGTCGTAGGCCGCCCGAGCGGTCTCGCCCATTCTTTTATCGGTAGTACCTATTTGGGGAATGTAGAACAGCGATCCTACATTGCCTAGCGAGGCGTATTTCTTTATCAGTTCCCCGCGCTTGTACACCAACCCATCGTAATCGGCTTTAGTGATTGCTGGTTTATTTTCTTTGCTCTTAAGTAGCCGAGTCCATTCCGCAAAGTCTTTGTCGAGCATTGATTTGCTCTGTTGCCACGCTTGCTTTGCTGCATCTTGCTCGGCACTTTGCGCGGTGTTTGCCCGTTGCATAGCTAATCGCTCGGCGTTGTTTGCAAGTTGTGCCTCCTTAATAGGAGCATTGGCAAGTTGTGCCTCGGTCCTAGAGATTCGACCTTGAGCGGCATTGATTGCTTGTTGGTAAATGCGATCCAACGTTTCCTGCTCCCCTTTTCGTCTCTCGGCTTCGGTTTCCGCCACTCCCTGCAATCCTTGGAGTTGTCTTTGATAGGCGGTTTGCTCCTGCTGGTACTTGTTCTGGAGTTGCTGGTTTTCAATCTCCGCTCGTTGTTGCGCTCCGGCAAGTGCTCCCTGAAGTGCGCGTGGCATATTCTGGAACCCACCAAAAATACCAGCGAGTGCTACCAATGCCTGGTCCTCTTGTGTTAATTGAGGTTTCTGGAGCGTAGGTACAGCAGGGGCTTTCCCTAGCGCCTCTCTTACAGCAGCCATAGCGCTGCTGTATCCGGTATCGCTTGCGTATCCCCGCTTTATGTTGTACAGGTCTGATTTTTCAGCACCGAGTTGGGTATTGAGCGCGGTTGTATAGCTACCTGGAGCGTTTTGTGTTTGGGGTGCTTGTGGATACCCTAGGTTACTTGCGCTACCGCTAGGCGCTCCAACGTAGTTAGAAAACCCAACCTCAAATTGGCTTGGCGGTTGTAAACCTGGCGTTTGCGGTTGCTCAAACCCCATAACATCGCTCATAGCGCCGTCCATGCTTGCAAAAACGTTCTGGAACCCTTGGGTTTCCGCCTCTCTTGCGGCGAGTTCCTGAGCGGTTTTATCTCGCTCATCGTACAAAGACGTTGCTACCTCTATAACCCCTTTGCCCTGAGACGCACCTTGTTTCAGCCTTTGGTATCCAATCTTATTTTTCTGTTGCTTTGCCGTGTTGTCCAGCACCGCCAAGTCAAGCGGATCAAACTCCGCCAAGTCGTTCATTGCTTGGAACTGATTCGCTATGGGGTTAAGGTTATATGGACTCATTATCTTTTATACAAAGTTTTTCCAGCGGACTTAGCAATATTTTTTGCAAACTGTTCGGTTCCCTTACCTTTTATATAGCTAGTAACAGCATTAGAACTTGGTTTTTTTGTTCGGCCTCCTAACGTTTCGCCCATCCCTTTTGTCAATCCACCGCCAACAATTCCTTGGAGCGCCCCCGCAAGTCCTGCCCCCTGCATTGGCAATTCTTGCCCGTACATCTGTTGACCAAATCCTGCTTGAGTGTTGCCCAAGTTGGTTCGCATTTGGTTGAGGTAGTTTTGCTCCGCCATTTGCCTGTCTCGGTATTGATTCTGGATGGCGAGTTGCTGAAGTCTGTCCGCGAGCATAGCGTCTTCCGACAATTTAGCCCCCTGCTGGAAGATAGGTGAGTCACCCTTTCGGTATCCGAGGTTAGCAAGATTTGTCATTCTGGAGCCGAGTGCGTTTCGGAAATTAAGTGCAGACTGCTCACCTGCAGCTTGCATTTCTTTGGTAGGATCGTAAGCGCCGGACTGCAAACGTTGCTGGTAGTTGACGTTCGCCATTTCCAGCGATTTTGCCATCTGGTCCAATCCCTGTTGCCGTAGCATTGCCGCCTGATTCATGGCGCGTCTACGCTCATTATCTGCCTGAATCCCTCCGTAGAGAGAGCCTAGTCCGGTGATTACGTCAAACAATGCCATTATTTTCTTGCCTTTCCTGTAGATTGTATATTAAATTCAAACGATAACGTCTCGAGAACGTCTATCTGCACCGGACCGGTGAAGGTCAGCTGGTGCAACATCCCGCTTGTGGTTATCGGCCACCTAAACCAATCGCTTGCCGAGCTCATCCTTGTACCACTTACCGTTGCTATCGCGCTATCGGTTCTGGAGACTACGGTAGCACTTGCTAGAAGCGGAACCGTGTGCAATTCTACAGACGATATGCGGGAACGGTTCGGAGCGTATGTATAATTCTGAGACGTCCAAGACCAGCTAGGCGGAGTGTTGCCCGCATCCCTTGTATCTCCGGAAACGTAAGTTGGGTTTGCGAGGGTGAAGTTCTTTTCAATGGCGTCAACTTGTCCGCCATTATTGGCAATAAGTGAATTTCTTATAGCGAGATTTTTACCGTTGTTGAATGCGGCTCGACCGAAACTCACTCCGGTGGTAGCGGTAGTTGGATCAGACCAGCAAAATTTCATTTCGACATCATCTAAATCCACGGTAGCGGATATTGCTGTAGAGTAGGCGGCAGAGGCGGAGTAGGTTCCTTGAACCGTCCAGCCTGTTGCCGGAGGAATAATTACTCCGGTTGCGGTTCTGGTGATGGTAGGAACCGAACCAACTCCCGCTGTTAGCAATATCTTGTATCGAACTGTATTGGTAGCGGTAACGCTTAATTGAGTTACAGGAAGCGCACCTGTAGTAGTAATACCCTGACCGTTATTGACCGTTGCTGTAATGGTGTCCGGAGGACCGGGTGGAGTGGTACAAGTGGTAGGACAGAATTGCGTCCCCACCACCGTCGATGTGAGGTTAACGTACACGAATGGCGGAGGACTTCCGGGACCCGTATAAGTTACCGTGCCTCCGAGTACCGCGGTGGTTGCCCCGGTGAGAGTGATGGTGTAGTGGGAAGCATTGTTCCAATGGTTATCGTGCCAATACTCCTGCTCGTACCGAATGTTTATGCCCATATTCCCGGCGTCCACTTGTGCCGCCGTAGGAAGCGTAGAAAGGGCAAATTCCTGGATGAAATACGAGTCCGTTACCGCTCGGTTGGTAGCTAGATTTGATCCCAACGAAGTGCCGTTTACCGTTGGATGAGCGTGTTCGTTAGTGACTCCGAGGTCACCGGATTTCTTGTCGCGGATTTTGAACGACAGCGAGGTGATGGATGCCGTTGCCGGAATCGGTGTGCTTGGAGTAAATCCGGTAACGTAAACGTATTTTGAGTGAACAGTTGAGTTGTTGAACCCAAATGTGCAACTCGCCGGGGTTCCGTCAGGATTAACGGCATTCGCTAGGTTTGTCCAAGAGGTCCCGCTCCCTGATTGCGCTACCGATGCCCCTGCGTATCCATAATCTTCGCAGACCGCAAACGCTCCGGTTGAGGTGATGGTGTAAGTATAAATCTCCCAACCTACTCCCGATTCATCCTGGCGGAATACTGCAGCACGTTTCCCGAGAATAAACCACAACGCGCTCAACTCCTCGTCGAACTCCGCCTGAACCTGAGAGAGTGAGAGGTTCGGGAATTCGGTCAACTGCTCGTCCAGCAACCGTTGCTTTATCAACCCCCGGATGGGTTGCGAGAGTTCGATGGGGACCACCCGTGTATCATCGACAAATTGTGGGGCGGAGGAGACAGACCAAACTTCTCCCGCCTGATCCATGTAGGCCACGGAATACTGACCACCTCTTGGTCTCCACCTTGTTCCGGCATATCTTCCGACAATGCCCCTGCTTCCGGGGATTTGCCTCGACGGAGACATCGTAGAGGGCGTGTCGCCAAACATTGCATACGCGGACTTGTTGCCAATAATAAACGCAATCATTCCCGCCTGAGTCCCCCAAACCGGCCGGTCCCCTTCATCGTCCGACATCGTAAATTGTGCCGGCTGGAGAGGATCCGTTCCGTAAACTACCCCGTCAACATAAAGAGACAGAGGGTTGCCTACCTCGCTGAATTGCAGATTGGCGGTTCCCGAGTTAATAAGCCAAACCATGCTTTGCTTGTACGGGAATGCGCCTACAATGCCACTTGTGCGGAAAGGTGGAGCAAAGTCTGCACCGGTTGCGGTGACGCTTGGCGCTTCTGGCAACGTGAGCAGAATGTTTTCCTGATAGGTATCTATAACGCTTGGCTCGGCAGGGTTGTTGGTAGTAGTACCTATCACCCGCCACTTGTTATCGGTTCCAAGTCTCAGGTACTCAATCGTGGTCCACGGTGCTGCTGTAGTGGTTTTTCCCACCACGCTCAATCTGCCGCCGTAGTAACTACCGTCAATCATTATCTGGTATCCAACCGCGTTTGCTTTGCTCGCAATTGCATTTACCGCTGGACCGTAGGTGGTTCCACCGTCTGTATACCGTGTAGCGTATTTTATGCCCGATTCAGACCCGTCTAGTCCGCCAATAGACGTGCTATCCCAAATTCGTTTTGCTGAACTGGTAGCGCCAAGGTAAACACCACCAAACTCAAGCGGTTGTAGTTCCGCAATCGGAGTGGATGCATTGGCTTGGTTAATTGATCCAATGAAACTCACCGTTAGTCTTTGGAAATCGTTTCGGTCAGCTATTGGTATACCGAGTCCGCCAACATAGATAACAATCTGGAGCTCTCGTTTATCAGCACTCAGGATGAGTTCAAAGTTTGCGTCCGCCACCGTGTAGTTGATGCCATTAAATCTCACCACCGGGTTGTCGGTGCTGGAATAGTAATAGCTTCTGAATTCTTCTATTATTGACCCGGAAGGAGCCTGAATCCGTTGCACAATGTAGTCGTTGTAAGTCGTATCCTCGGTGGACGTGAAATCCAATTGAACCCTTGCACCACCGTCTCTACCCGCATCGTTTCCCGTACCAGAGAGTAAAAGTGCTCCGCCTGGATAGGTGAATGTCACCCCGGCAATGTAGGTCGAGGCCGTTACCGTAGGAGTGGTGTTAGTGTTTGCATAATCCCTGTTTCTAGGAGAGGAAACCGAGATGTTGGTTTGGTTATTGTTTCCAGGGTCCTGATATGCTGAATCCTGCACCGCGCTCCAATCTGATGGAGTTCCAATAAGGTGTTTGTATACAGTAGGCGCCGGAGTAGGAGTTACCAGGTCCGCTTCGGGGTTGATGATGTAGGCGTAATCCCCGTAGGCGGTTACCAACCAATCTGGCTTGGCGAGACTTAAGCTAGTGACCCCTGTAGTGATTTGCGTTCGGGCAAAGGTTAGAGGTGCGGGTGTGGTGAAAGTGAGGGAGTATGGCTGCAGGGTTCCGGAAGGGCGTTCCTCGATAGAGATAAACTCCTCGGTTCCGGACTGGTTTCGCACCCATCCAAGTCCTCTGCATCCGTTAAAGTTGCTGACTGGTGCAGCGCCAACATTTGCGTATCCCCAACGGAATTTCAGCGAGCGCCCCACCAACCTGAGGTTGGTCATATCGAACGCAAAGTTGGGTTTCGCTCCCCCGTCTAGTGCGGAGACTATTCTATCAAAATCGGTTATCCGTTCGGTGCGTTTCATTTCAGAAAGGGAACTTCGCCCTCCGCGCTAGTGCCTGAAAGTTGATGATGTTTCGGTTGGCAATTGCCCGCAAATTCTGAAGCCTGGTAAGTGTTTCCGGAACGTCCTCTTGCGATCCACAAGCTTGACCGATTGCCATTTGAACCATTGGTAGGTGGAGGTCTTCCGGCAAATCAATTGCCACCACCGGGCTGATGGTCAACGCAATCCCGCGTTTGAATCCTGTCACCTGTAGAATCGTGCCGGCGGAGACTGTTGGGAGCACGGTAAGAGTGTCGCCCTCCAGCGTCCATTGATCCGCGAAGAGGCGCTGGTTGTTGTACCAAACCTCGGTGACCGTGTACAGAGGCGTAGCGAGTGCTGAAATTGAGTAGCTTTGTTGCGCCGGAACCACCGTCACCGCAACTTTTTCCGCGAGGTAAGAGAGTGCGCGGAAGACTTCGCGTTTTCCAATGTTCAAATACACCAAGATTTCCGAGTCCGTTGCTGCTTGGACCGGATACATATCAACCACCGTGATATCTTTGAACGCTTGTATTGCTTGTGCTACTGTCATAAGTCTAGTTGCCCCACCCTCTCGAGTGGGGCGTTGCTGTTAGGCGGCCACGAGTCCGGTGACAAGCACACAAGTGCTTGGGTTTCGGACAATGACTTGGTCAGGGAAGCCCCATCGAAGTCGGTCGGCGTTGTTGAGTGCAGGGTTTGGCACTCGTTCAATCATCGACTTTTGCATTGCCGTCTTCGCGTAGAGATTCGGCATATCGGGCGAGCCGAGGTCGATGAAGAGTTGCCAGGTTTTACCTGTTGGCATTTGTGGGTCTGCGTAATAGGTGCAGCCATTGAAGTCAATAGCGTACCTACCGTTAACCACGTTTGCCATGTCCTCATCAAGTCGGATTTGACCGAAGTTTTGGACCAATGCCCGGAACGCAATGAACCGGGCTGTGCTCATTGGGCAAACAACCTTGGTAGCACCGTTTGCGTAGGCCGCAATGACAGCAGCATCAGCGTTCGCCAGCGTGAGAGCAGGAGAACCGGTGTAGTTTTGGTAGAGTGCCTGGAGAGGCGCGGTTGCGGATCGCGTTCGTCCACCGTACACGGAGTAGGTGGCTTCATTGGTTCCGCCAGAACCGGTGTTGTCGATACCGTTGGTAATGATGGCTCGGAGTGAACCGAACACACCGTCACCGGGCAGCGTAGCGCTACCGGTTGCATCGTTGAAGAGTTGTGCGCCGCGAACTGCAAAGTATCGCTTGACCATAACACTTGCAACGAGTTCTTCGTTGGTCATGTTTGCCGCCCAACCTCGCCCCTTACCTTCGGTAAGTCGCGCGAGGGAGAGTGTTTCACCGCCATCATTGTAGTAGCAGGTTTGAATAGTGAAGTCATTGAGGGCTTCAGTAGTGGCTGCCGATACAGACGCGGTCATGTTGGCCCTAGTGACCGAACCGCCAATGCTTGCGTTAGGTGCGAAGAACGAGCGGATATATCCGGCGTTAATCTCATCGT
>Ga0102861_1000208_pt1 | contig 15225 bp, 1 predicted proteins | sample Colrivmeta1449B3_FD_78182 | JGI IMG/M metagenome (GOLD analysis project Ga0102861, IMG submission 78182) | Estuarine microbial communities from the Columbia River estuary - metaG 1449B-3 | ecosystem: Environmental > Aquatic > Marine > Intertidal zone > Estuary | place: USA: Columbia River Estuary... | reverse complement strand
CGGCTCGGGGAACACGTCGCGGTAGTGGATGGTGTCGTACTTCATGTACCAGCCACCGGCTGCGTCCTGCAGCAGCACCGGGATCACCGTGTCGAAGCCGAGGGTCAGCGCGGTCTTCGTCGAGGAGAACAGGTTCTGCTGCATGTCGTTGCTGTACTCGTCCGAGCCGATGATCTTGGACGTCAGGATGTACCGGGAGAAGATCCCCGGGGTCGAGTCGTCGTCGTAGTTGGAGAGCACCTCCACGTTCGGGGTGTTCTGCACCAGGTTGCGGGCGATGCGCCGCACCAGCCCCGCGGTCTCCCCGGAGCTGATGTTGGGCAGGTCAGGCTTGGGACTGATGACAGCACCGTCAGCCAGCTTCTCGAGCTTGTAGTAGTCGGCGACCCGCTGGTCCATCTCGCTCTTGTAGCGCGTGAACTGGTGCCACAGTCGATTGCCCTGTGGCCCAATGTTTCGGACATCGAGACATCCGTCACGAGGGTCGATCTTGTATTCCTCGTACCAGTCCTCGAATGCCATGACGGGGCGAGGGGGTGCCTCTACTGCCATTGCTTCAGCCTTCCTCGCTCTGACGAGATTCTCTCGCGTCGGACGCTTGCCCGGCGAATGATGGGGTTGGAGGTGTTGATCATCGGGGGAGTCTGGATCCTTGGTGAATCACCATACGGAAGACGATCCATCCTCTGGAAGTATGGCCGAGCGTTGTTGCTGTAGCCGCTTCCGCCACTGCCCCAACGTCCGCCGCCGATTGTGTAGTCCTTCTTCTCGGCGGCATCGACAGCCTTGTCGATGTCCTTGAACTCTTCTTCATCCGGCTGGATCGGACGAGGAGCGATGGCAGCCAGGCCGGTGTTGATCCCGTTCACGAGATCGACCACGTTGCCACGCTTATCCAGCGTGGTCTGGCCCGGGATGGTGGGTGCGATCTGCTGCGGGACCGGGAGGCCCAGGGCACCCAGAACCTTCTGCCGCTGGAACGGCGTGGCCCACGGCTTGCCGTCCGGACCCAGCACGTAGGTGACGTTGAGCTGGTCGTACTCGATGTACGGCTCGCTGGGGATCCTCTTGTCCATCAGGATCTCTCGCAGGCCCGGAGCAGTCGGGTTGGTTCCGTCGCCGTACCAGATGCGCCGCATCCGGTAGTTCGCAGACTGGAGGCTCAATCCGAAGCTCACACCCTCCTGCACGAGGTCGGTGGTGATCCGCTCGGCCAACTCCTCCCGCTCCGGGTAGGTCATGTGGAAGCCGGCAATCGCCGGATCATCCAGCTTGATCACCCCGGCAGCCAAGGCGTTGAAGACGCCCTCCTTGCCGTCGAGCGTCATCACCTCCTTGTTGTTCTCGATGATCGAGAGCGGCCGATCCTTGATCCGGCTGTACCACTGATCGGCTTCAGCCTCGACAGCCGACTGCTCCCATCGGCGGTTAGCAGCTTGCTCGCGCTGCTTGATCGCACCGATCAACTCCTCCTTGGTGAAGGAGTCCTGACCGCCCATGCCGAGGAATGCGGAGAAGACCAGCGCCTCCATCTGCTCGTCCGGCGTCTCGCCGACATTCACCCGCTGCTTCTTCGTGACCATGTTGCCGCGCAGGTAGGTGGACTCCTTGCCCTGCACCCACGGGAGGATCGACAGGATCAGAGCCGCGGTCAGGTTGCCCTCGGAGTACTGGTGCAGCAGCGCATCGCGGTTCTTGCGCACTGCGTAGCCACCCTTGTTGTACGGGGTGCCCGACGCATCCTCGTCCTGGTACTGCTGCAGCGCCTCGGTCTGGATCGCGTTGCCAGTCCCCTCCTCGCGGAGGATGCTGCCGGTTCCATCGGTGGCCTGAATGGCCCACGGGTTCCGGTCGTAGTCGTCGACAGCCTGGTACATGGCGTTGACGAAGGCGTTCTCGAAGAGCATCCGCTCGTACATGAACACGATGTTCGTGAAGAACTGAGACGTCCCGTTCATCTTCTCGACGATCAGCTCGTCATCCTCAGCCGCCTCGGCCAGCAGCTGCTGGGTCTCCCATGTCTGCCGGGCCACGGTCAGCACCGAGGTCGGGACCACTGACGCTGCATCCGCGAACCCGTGCGCAAGCTCACCCACATCCCCGGTCTCGAAGAACCGCATCATGCCGACGATCGGAGAGGTGAACTGCCGGATGATCCAGTGCGGCACGACCGCGGAGTGCTTGGTCTCGTCCATGAAGATCTTGTCCAGGATCGGCACGTTGTCGAGGAAGATCGCGTCCTTCCACCGGAAGTCGTTCGATGCCTTGCGAGGGTCGTGGTAGTACGGGGTGTTGAGGTAGGTCGCCAGACGCCGGCGCTTGCGCTCCTCCTCATCCTCGCCACCGAGGGAGAGCCCGCCCGCCAGCATGCCCATCGCCATCAGCCCGGTCTGGGTGATCGCTCCTCGGACGAATGCACGGGAGAGGTCGAGGCTCTCGATGATGGTGTCGTTGTCCCAGTACTTCGGATCTGACTTGTCCGACTGATCCTTCTTGGAGTCGAGTCGAGCTCCTGTCAGCCAGTTGCTCTGCCGGCCACCGAAGAACATCGCCGCGGCCTGATCCATCCCGTGCAGGCCGGTGAGCGTGAGGAACATGTTGGCGTTGAACCGGGTGAACATGAACGGCAGCTTGAGCAGGTGGCCCGAGCCGTTGACGAAGCCGTTCTCACTCTCGGTCATCCGACTGATCGGAGACAGGATCACTCGGCCGGTCAACGTCTCCTTGGCTCCACGAGACTGCTGCACGGCATTCACACCCATCTGGTGTGCCCGTGGATCCCTGCTCTTCAACCACATCGGGTCCAGCCCCATGTAGTAGTTGTACTGGTCCATCGTGATCTGGGAGTTGGTCATCGCCAGGTACTCCCAGACAGCGTCGTTGTACCGCTGGGCCAGCTTGTTGGCCTTCATGCCCCACTTCGGGTCGGCCGTCATGCGTGCGGCTGCGGCGGCTGCCGACTCCAGGCGAGCACCCACCTTGCCCTGGCCATCACCGATCACGCTCTGGTACATCAGCTCGGAGTAGACCTCGCCGATGAACTTGGGGCTGACGCCCATCGTCTTGTTCAACCCGTTGAGAGTCTCGATCTCCTCGCGGGTGAACCGCTGCGTGATCCCGAGCTCGGCAGCCCTCTCCCCGCCGATCAGACTTCCCAGAGCTGACTCCATCCAGTCGGCCCCGGCGGCCACGCGCTTGCCGCGCCAGCCCGACAACTGACCAGTCAGGATGTTGGTGGTGCCCTCAAGCACGTTGCGGAACGGAACCTCCACCATCGCCGAGAAGTACAGGGCCGGGTTGAACAGTCGCAGCGCCACCGAGGCGTTGACCAGGTTCCGCATCGCATTGCTGGTGGTCCGCTGTGAGTCACGGTACGCAGCACCCTGCTTGATGTACTCCCTGACCGACATGTCCTTCTGCTTCGGCAGCTTCTCAGTTCGCTGCCAGTTCTCGATCGCTTCCTTGCGCATGCCGACAGCCGACGCTGATGCGTTGTCCGCCTCCTGCTGGATGGTGACCGCACCCTTCCCGACCAGCGCGGAGTACGACATGCGCTCAGACGCCAGCACGATCGGGTCAGACAACGCGGCGTCCCGACCCGGGTTGATCGAGATGAACGGCCGGTTCGTGTTCGGGTCAAGCAGCTTGGCTGAGATCTGCTGATCCATCGTCACAGCCATGTCCATGTAGTCCGGGTGGCTGCCCTGGTACGTGTTGTAGAAGCCGTCGAGATCGGTGGAGAACATGACGTCGAACGACTCGTGGGACGCTCGCACCTGGCCCATGATGGCGTCGACCCAGGCACCCCACTCCATGTCGGCGTACGCCTTGCCGCGCTTGTTGCCGTTGGACAGTGGCTTCCACTGCTCGGACGACTCGAGACCCTCCTGCGCAGCCAGCACCCAGCGCCAGAACACCATGCTCGGCAGCGGAACAGCACCGCCGTCAATCGGGTTCATCCCGTCCCGGACGTTGTTCTTCATGTACTCGATGCCAGCCTGGTACAGCTCGAACGTCAGGTGGTCCTTGTACTTGTCCTGATCCTTGGCCGGGCCGGGGATGCCCCACAGCTGGCGGATCAGCGCCTCGACCTCGGGCAGGGCCGCGGTGTCACGGACGTTCATCATCTCGAGGAACTCCATCCCCAGACGATCCGCGTCGACACGCTGGCCCTTCTTCCAGCCAGTGTCCTTGTTGCGCTTGCCGCGGTAGAAGTACTGCCGCATCTTCGCGGCGGCCACCTTCAGATGCTCGGCCTCCATCGGAGTGCGCAGCTGCCAGGGGTTGTAGTGATCCCCGCCCTCACGCAGGCGGATCATCGACTGGAAGAAGCGGTCTGCCGCGTCCTCCTCATCCTCGAACCGCTCGATCTGGTTCTGGCCGTACAGCTCATCCAGAGCATCGGGGATGTTCGTCTTGTTCTTGTCCTTGCCCTCCCGACGCTTGGGCATGAGGCGACCACCTGTGGCTCCAGCCGTCACATCGGCCACATGCTGGGACAGCTCGCCCGAGGAGTCGATCCCGGCGTAGGTCAACCGGATGGAGTTCTCATCCGCCGGCAGCGGGATGTGCAGCTGAGCCCGCCCGATGACCTCTTCCTCGCGCGTCTGGGTCTTGCCATTCTTGCCTTCGTACTCCTGCTGCATCAGCATGTGGAAGTTCAACTCGTTGTCGAACCACATGAGGTAAGGCTTCTCGGCTGCGGACGGCCCGGTGTTGGCCGGCATGTTCCGATTCATCCGCGCGATGAGCTCCTTGCGCGTGTCCAGGTAGCTGGGATCGGACAGCGCATCAGTCATCAGGGCGGGCAGGAAGCGGACCAGGCTGGCATTGGTCCCCGTCATGTCGTGGGACTGCACCGTGCTGACACCCGCGGTGCCCATCACATGCTGCGGCTCCACACCGGGGGCCATCAGCGTGGCCAGGATCACCTGGCCGATGCGCTCGTGGGGCTGGATCTGATCCGCAGGGATGCGCAGGTTCACCTCCTGCCACGAGTGCGGAAGCATCTGCGAGCCGACTGCGTTGAGCTGGCCCTGCATCGCCACGAGCAGCGACCTGGAATCCAGCATCCTCGAGATCTCGGCCGCCGAGTACAGCGGACGCTGCCTGGCCCACTCCTTCAAGACCTTGTTCACGTCGTTGAGCAGATCCGCACGAACGTCGGCTGGCCGGTTGGGATCCTGACCGAAGAAGAAGTCGATCATGTCGTCTTCGAAGTTGATGCCGGTCAGGGCGAAGCCGTCGCGGAAGTTGTTGATGATGCCGCGTCGAGCCTCCTTGCCGATCACGCTGGTGGTACCCATGATCCGGGTGACGCGCTGACCAGCACCCACGTTCCCGCCGATCGCAGCATCCGGGAAGCGGTAGCCCGGAGGCATGGGTGCCAGGCCGGACTTCAGGCCGATGCCCTCGGAGATCAGCTTGGAGTACCTGCCGGGCTTGTACTGCCCCAGGATCGAGATGCCCTTCGAGGTGTACCGAACCTCGTCGATGACAGTGGGCGGCGGCAGGGTCTGGTCCCCGTCCAGCTTCTTCGTCGCAGCCGTGAACTTCGTCATCGGCTGGTCCTTGTAGCGCAGCTTCTGCTTCTCCGCCATCTGCTTGTGGTTCGGGGGCTTGAATCCGACCCGCTGCAGGTGGATGGAGCCATCGCCCGAGACAACCGGAACGATCGTGCCCCAGAAGAACGTCTCGCCCTTGTCGAGTGCGTGCTTGCTGCCAAGCACCTGGGACCGCAGGTTCTCGATCGCCTGGTCGATGGTCAGCACGCCGTGCTTGATGATGCCGGTCGGGCTGGTGTCGTCGTACTTCGGGTAGTCGTTCTCCGGGCCAAGCAGCTCCTTCAGGTAAGCGACACCCTCGGGATCCTCCAGCAGCTTGCGCAGCTCCGCGTTCACCTTGGCCAGCTGGTTGTCCTTGCCGGTGCCCGTGCCTCGCTGCGGAATGCCGTACGCGAAGGTGTTGCGCCGGGAGAACCGGGATCGGCTGCCCATCATGTTGGCCGGGAGCACGGTGTGCGACACCACGTTGTAGGAGCGGTCGTGCTCCACATCGACCCACTCCGTCGCCTCGGTGAGGCTGGAGGAGATGTCGTCGGAGATCAGGCGCAATGCGACGTTGTGCGTGCCGATCTGGTACGTCTCGAGCAGCGTGGACTGGATGGCACGCTGCGCTGCGTTCAGGTCCTCGTCCCCGGTGATCGGGGCGAAGAAGATGTTCGAGTCCTGGATCGAGCGGTACCCGAGGCCACCGTTGTTGAGGTCCTGCACCAGCGCCTCACGCAGCTCCACGTTGGCACCCGAGGCGGTGAGCACGATGCTGACACCCTTGCGGGACAGCGTGGTGACAACCTCGCGCGCGACCTCGAGAGCGTGCTCCATGTTCCGGACGTCGGTGGAGTCCTGGATCTCCTTGAGGTCGATGACGACGAAGTCCTCGAACGTCGGGCCACGCTTGCCCAGCTTGCCGAAGTTGTTGGGCACGTCCGCGTAGCCGAGTGTGCCGTTCACCAGGTTGCTGGTCTGGTTGTGCTTGTACACCCACAGGATGGACTCCGGCTTGTCCATCATCCTGTCGATGTTGGCAGCCAACGTCCGTGCGACCTCGAGCGCCGCCAGGTCAGCGACCCCCTGATTGGGAATGCCGAGCTGTGGACTGTTCAGGCTCTCGAACTCCGTGTGGAGCATCTTGACCAGCGCAGGCTGGTTCGTGTTCTTGCTCTCCTGACCGGGCTGGTTCTGACCCTTGTGCTTGTCCCGGCGAGCGGTGAACACCTCGAACTGCTCACCCCTCCACTGCTGGACCAGCCGGCGAGTCAGGGAGGTGTACGTCTTGCCGCGGTTTGCCGTGGCAATGGCTCGGGGCGGCATGGTGATCGCACCGAGCGCTGAGTTGGCGATGTCGTCGAGGGACGTGCGCTCCTCGCCGAGCCGTGTCATCCCGATCTTCTCGAGGCTGGCTGCGTCCAGATCCGGGCGCGCGTCCATGTCGGCGATGTTGAACGTGGGGCGGATCAGCGATCCCTCAGTCCCCTTGACGCCCACCTTGCCGGACTTGCCCCACAAGGTCTGTGCCTGCGAATCGGTCAGGCCGACCAGCTTCCAGTCGGTCAGCGGAATGGGCTGTCCGTTGGCCTCGTGGTTGATGGCCTCCTCAGCCCACATGACCTGCTTCTCGTTGTTGGCGTCGAGCCCGACGACAACGTGGCGCATCTTCATCAGCTTGTAGACCGAGGGCATGTCGGCGTACTGCAGCTCGCCCATCGGGAACTTCTGGACCATCATGTGCTGGACCTTGGCGGCGATGACCTCGCTCACCGACTTGCCACCACTCTCGTACCCGATGACCTTGTTCAGGGCCGCACGCTTCCACGGTCGGAAGCTCTTGCCCTTCTTCGTGGCAGCATCCAGCGGATTCTGCTGGCCGACCTTGTTCAGTGCACCCAGTCCGAAGAACAGGGATGCGATGGCGCCCATGCTGGATCCGCCGACAGCCTCCCGGCCCACACCGTCGAAGAAGACGTTGTTGGCGTTGGCCCGGTCCTGCGGCTTCTTGTCCACGTCCACGTAGCGGATGGTCAGCTTGTAGCCGCCGGGAAGCTTGCCTGCGTCGGACAGCCACTTCACATGGGCGTCCAGCTTCTCCAGATCCAGCACCCGCAGGGTGTCGTTCGGGTCCTGGCCGGCTGCGATCGTCTCGGCTGAGGTGTGGTTGATGAACGTCACACGCTTCATCAGGTCGGCGAGGGCCGGATCCAACGGAGCGTTCGGGTCCGTGCTCTCGATGACCAGCCCGGAGACGAAGTGATTGTGCAGCTTGATCTGCTGCTCGATGGTGGTGATCACGTCGAACACGCGCTGGTTCGGTCCACCGATCAGCTCGGCTGTGGTCCGTGCAACATCGGACGTGTCCGGCCGGACCCATGTCGCCAGCCCCAGGTAGTCCGCCATCTCGACGGGGTCGCTGCCCTCCATCTGCACCATTGCTTCGACGGGGGAGTTCCTCAGCACCATGTCGGTCTTGATCATCTCGTTGAAGATGACCGGGCTCCATGAACCGATCTGCTTCTGACTGAGGAGTCCGTCGTTGAGGTAGTCGACCACGTCCTCGACGTTGCGAACATCGTCGAACTGGCCCTCGTTGTTCAGCGTCCGAGCACCACGCATGACTCGCTCGTCGAAGAAGACGTCCGTCAGGGACGAGAACGACTGATCGTGGTACTTCTGGTGACGCTCCAGATCATCACCGACCAGCGATCCGGAGATGGGCAGGTGTGAGCCGGCACGGGTGTTGGTGTCCTCGAGGTGGATCTGGGCCGCCCAGGATGCGAGCTCGTTCCACTCCTTGAGCGTGATCCGCTCGCCCATGTACGCGCTGCGGTCCTCGAAGATCGCCTTCGATGCCTTGGCGTACAGCCCCAGGTTCGCCTTCTGCTGAGCTCGATGGATCCGGCCCTGTGCACCGAGGTAGTCCAGGACGTTGGTCATCGAGACCATGTCGTCCAGGTCTGCGACCTCGAACATCTTGAGCGCGGACGCGGCGTTGCGGAACGTCATGTGCGCATGGCCCGCGTTGTACTTGCGCTCCGCCGTCTCCTGGAACTCCCGCAGCTCGACCTGGATGGCTTCGGACTCAGGTGATCCTGGAGCCACTGCATCTCGCCGAGCAGTGATCTCGTCGAGCTGCTGGTTGTAGGCGGTGTCCTCGTCAAGCTGGGTGACCAGTCGATCGAACCACTGCCCGGACTGCAGCTTGCTGAAGACATCCGCGAGCGGCTCGCCGTTGCCCTCGAACCGCTTCATCATCATGGCGATGACGGCCTCTTGCAGGCGCGGACGGTTGGCCGGATCGACGCTGGCAATCTGCTTGATCGCGTCAGCGAATGCGATCACCAGCTCGTCACGCATCGTCTCTGGGGTCAGAGGCGAATCCTTCGAGTGCGTGAAGACGGTGAGGAAGTGATGCAGTGCCTGCTGGATCGGGCGGAACGTCGTGTCCGTGGCCGAGCCACTGTCGAGCACCTGCTGGCGGACGTTCGCCTCGAGCATGCCGAGGTAGGTGTACGCCTGCTTCAGCCGATCCGACTTGTTGGCCTTGTCCCTGAACAGGTGAGCGTTGGTCTGCTCACGCAGCAGGGACTGCAGCAGGCCCTTGCCCTCGCTGTCCGCCTGGGCATTGGTGTCCATGTACGTCGTCGGGACGTTCTCGTCGTTCACGTCCCGCACCGTCTGGAACAGCACAGCCCTCGCCAGCCCGTTGAGCAGAGGGTGGGCCAGCATGTCCAGAGCCTTCTCCGGAGTGGACAGATCGAGGGTGGCGTAGGAGCCGTCGGCGAATCCCAACCGGATCGGGCCGAACACCGCCTGCGTCACGTTCGTCTGGAAGTCCTCGACGTCCTCGGAGGTCAGCGCAGCCATCTCCTGGCGGGCAGCGTTCGAGTAGCCCATCGAATCCAGCGTGATGGCGACGTTGCCGAACGGGGCGGCCTTGTCGTCGGCCACGCCCTTGTTCTGCACCTGCGCCAGCCCGACCTGCTGCAGCTCGAGGAGCTGATTCCGAACCGCCTGCCCCTCGTAGTCCGGGAACATCTGGCGGTTCTTCAGCGTCAGCTTCAGCAGGCCGTACATCTCCTTGGCGCTGTGCTTGTCCTCACCCTTCCGGACGAACGCCTGCATCGCCTTGATCAGGTTCAGGTCATGCGAATGGGCGATCTGCTGCTCGACCGCGATGTTGCCGCGCACCTGCATGGCCTTGCTCCACTTGGCGATGTCCTCGCGGAACGTGGCACCCTGCTGAATCGTCCAGGTGTCCTCCGGGTTCACCTGGAAGTCGGAGACGTCGTCGTACCACGGCAGCAGCTCCTGCTGGTTGCCGAGCCAACCCACCTCTGCCTCGTTGATCTGCTCGAACATCTTCTCGATCGAGGATGCGCTGTCCATCGCCTGGAGGAATCGCATCAGCTGGATGCTGTCGTTCTGGCTGGCCAGCTCGTACATGATCTGGTGGAACCTGGACGTCAGGCGATCTGGGTCGATCCGGCCGCGGATGTCCTCGAGGGCGAAGGTCGACTCGACCTCCTCGCCCTTCTTGAGCGGCCTGCCGAGCTTCTCCTCAGCCTTCTCACGGTCCTTGTCCCGCAGCTCCTTGAGCATGTTGCGGTCGACCGTGCCGGCCAGCACCTGCCACTCGGCGATCTTGATGTTGAAGTAGTACATCGCCGCAGCGCGCTCGACGTTCTCCTCGATCAACATCTGCTCGACCCACCGGGATGCGGTGACCCGGCCATCCTCGTGGACCTGGAACACCCCGAGGGCGGCAGCGTCCGGGATGATCGTGGAGATCTTCTGGGCCAGGCCCGGGTCGGTGGCAAGGATGGCACGCAGGATCTGCAGGTTGGTGACCTCGGTGTTGTTCTTCGACAACGCCTCATCGTTCTGCAGCCGGAACGCCTGCAGGAGCTTCTGGATCCCGGTCAGGCCCGCGATGAAGTTGTCCTGCACCGTCTGGTTGCGGCTCTTCATCTTCGTGAAGTACGAGTTGCCGGCCGCCTGCAGGGCGTCGACCACCAGCGCGTACGCACTGATCGGCACGTCCTGCGGAGACTTCCCGGCCAGCGCCGTGTGCGGCCACGGCGGGTCCTTGAACTCGCGGCCCCGGTCCTTGATGTATGCCGGGACGTGCTTCATCAGGTTGATCTGGTCGCTGCGATCGTCCGAGCTGAGACCGCGCTGCGACTCGACCAGCTGGTTCAGCGTGATGTGCGGGCTGATGAAGGCTGAGGACTTCCCGAGCAGCTCGTACAGGGGCCGGTTGCCCAGCACCTCGAGAAGCGCAAGGCTCGGAGTGTCCGATCGCTTGCTCGGGTCCGGGTCGCGGTAGGTCAGCTTCCGCAGCCGCTTGTGCTTCTTGGCGATGTCGGAGTCTGCGGCAGCCGCATCGTTCTGCTGCATCGAGATGTCCACGCTGCGACGGAGCAGCAGCTGCAGCAGGGTGATGCTGCCCTCGTCCACCGTGTACTGGTTGGTGGTTCCGGTGACCAGCTCGACGCTCGGCACGCTCATGTTGGCCATGAGCAGCATGACCTCGGGCGTGGTGCGGGAGGTGTCCTTCACACCGTTGGCCATCTTCTGCAGCCAGAAGTAGACCCGCTCCTCGATGGCGTTCGCCCCGGTGATCTTCTCCATGTCGGTCATCTGCTGACCGGAGCCGAGCTCGTTGAACAGCGTCATCATGTCGCGCTGCTGATCCGGGGTCATCATGTCCCCGGGAGTGCCGCTGACCTCCACCAGGCTGCGGTACAGCGCGGAGTAGTGCAGCCACTGGGCGCCACGCACCGCATCGCTGGCACCGATGACGCCGAGGTTGGCACTGGCGTTCGCTGCATCCACCTTGGCGATCTCGTCGCGCAGGATGGTCTCGGCCTTCTCCTTCTGCTCGGAGATCGGGACGGCGGTCTTCTCCGTCGTCCGGCCGTGCGCGAGGTCCTTCTGCAGCATGTCGAACGACTCGTTGATCTTGCTCCACAGCCACTGCACGTTCGGGACGTAGTCGGGGTTCTGGTGATCCCGGAAGGCTGGGTAGTCGAGATTCATCATGCTCTCGACCAGCGTCTCGCGAGCCTCCACGTTCCCCGCGTACACCGCCAGGCGGAACTCCGTCAGCAGCTGCGTCAGGGCGCCATCCGGCAGCGGGCCGCCCGTGGACTGGCCGAACTCAGCCTGGATCTGGTTGGTCAGCTTGCCCATCGCAGCCTTGACCGTCATGTCCAGACGGGAACCGCGGGCTCGCGTGTAGTCATGGAACGTGGCAGCGGTCTGCCACTCGGTGTCCGGTGCGTCGACACGCACCTTGTAGGAGACCTTCTTGGTGTCCGGGTCCGTCACGGGCTCCATGTACTGATCCCCGGCACGCAGTCTGGCCAGCTCGTCGGAGGTGAAGTACACGTCGTGCTGGGGGATCGTGGTGTCACCGTCGTGGTCGGCACCCAGCGCCTTGAGCATCCCCTGCGGGACGTACATGGTGCCCTGCGCGTTCATCCGGGTCAGCTCGAGGCTGGCCTGCGGGATCACGACCGCGAAGGATCCACGGTCCTGGTACGGGTGCCGGCCGAGCGTGACCTCAACAGCGCGCCGGATGTACTCCTGCTCCTGCGCGGTGGGAGCCACACCCTTCTGGATCCCGAACTGCCCGCGGTGTGCCCGCAGGATCATGGCATTGAACTGGTCGACAGCCTTGCCGACCTCGGCCTCATCCTTGCCGGCCAGCGCCCGGTCGTGGAACTTGCGCATCTCATCCCGGACGATCCGGCCGACCTTGATCTGGTTGGTCAGGTCAGCGATCCGGGCGTTGGCAGCTTGGAGGTTGTCCTTCGCCGTCTGGTCGTTCGGGTCCTTGGCGACCTGCGCCTCGAACTGGGCCTGCTCGACGTTGGCCGTCTTCAGCTGCTCGGTGAAGCCCTCGAACCGCAGCATCAGCTGGTTCATCGCCTCGGTGATGCTCGAGACCCCGGCGTTCGCTGGGAACTTGGCGCGCTCCGTCCGGCCATTCGGCGTGTACAGGAACTCACCGGTCTGGCCCAGCAGCACCAGAGAGCCGTTGCCCTCCTCGAGCGCCTTCTTCTGCAGCGCCTCGAAGCGGTCCATCTTCACAGCCTCGGTCTTGAAGAACCCGATGCTGGAGCCGTTGGCGTTGTCCTGTCGCTGCTGACCGGCGATGTGCTTCAGCACCGCATTGGCCTGTGCGGCCTCCTTGTCGTCAGCGCGGGCGAGACGCTCGAAGTCCTTGGCGTTCCAGCCCTTGGTCATCTCCTTCCACTGCGCCTGATCAGGTGCAGCTCCGGTGCGCATGCTGTGCTGGACGTACGCCTGCATCTCCAGCTGCTGGCGGGAGGTGGCGACCCGGGACCGCGGGCCGAGTGCCATACCGGCACCACCCGCCGCGCCGTACATGTACGCCTCCCAGGCATCCCCCCAGGTCGCCCGGTCGCCCGTGGACATCGGCTCGAGCCACGCCTGCGCGAACTCCTCGCCACCTTCGGAGTACCCCATCAGGACGGCGTTCCTGAACATGGAGTTCTGGCCGAGCTCGGTGCTGGCCTTCAGCAGGTGCTCGCGGGTGACCGCACCCTTGTCCATCGCGGCCAGCTTGCGCGCCTGATAGCCGGCGGGGATCCAGCGCAGCCACTCACTGGGAGCCAGCATCGACAGCGCCATCCGGGAGCCGACCACATCCCCGGCCTCGTCCCGGAAGAACCGGACACCGGTGGACTCGATGACCTGCGCGCCCTTCGCATCGAAACCCCGGGCCTTGCCGTACGCCTCGTCGATCTTGCGCTGCAGCAGGGGGACATCGTTGCGGGCCGTGCCGGACAGCATGCCCGTGGCCTTCGCAGCATCGTCGACCTTGCTCGTCCCGGTGAAGGCTTCCCTGCTCGCCCGGGTGGCCTTGGCGAAACCGCCCGCAACCCCCAGCTGCACCAGGTCGATCCCCGCCGAGCCGACCGCACCGGCCCATTCGGCTGGGTTCTCCAGCTTGTCGAACTCACCACGGGCGTCGTTGAACACTGTGCCCGTGGTCAGCTCCCCCACCTTGCCCAGCGAGATGCCACCCATCGTGGCGAGGTCCATCCAGACACCCACCGGGGACGCCCACTTCAGCACCCCATCAGCCAGCGTCGCCGCAAGATCCGCACCCTTGGCCCAGTTGGTGATCTTGCGATTGCCCTCCTCATCGGTGGCGTAGAACTCAGAGGTCCCATCCCCGACCTTGCCGAGCCGAGCATCCTCGAGCCCCTGCACGATGTTGGAGACCGGGGACAGCATCCTCGTGCCCATCGCGGAGATCTCGCCGACGTTCATCGTGGCCTTCGCCAGCCAGTCACCGTCGAACGTGCGGTTGGCGATGTCCGCCTGCTCCATGCTCCGCGCGGCCATCTCGATCTGCTGGTCGGAGTTCAGCCAGCCACCGATACCGCCCGCGACACCACCGACCACGCCACCGATGGCACCACCCAGCAGTGCACCGGGGCCGAGCCATGACGTGAGCAGCGCACCCGCACCCGCACCGGCCGTCGCACCACCGGCCACGTTGGTCAGCCAGAGCGCCTCGTTGCCAACACCCTCCCGGATGCCGCGCTCGCGCTCCTCGGCGTTCCTGTTGAAGGCCTCCGCGGATCGTCCGTACAGCGCCCGATCGGTGTTCTCCTGACGCCTGCGCTCGTTCTCCTCAGCGAAGATCTGCTGCCGGTTCGACTGCCGGAACCACTCCGCCTTCTGCTCCGGCTCGTAGAAGAACTCACCCATCAGCACATCGGCTGTGGCCCTGTCATCACTGAAGTCGTCGTAGACGTTGCCGACCTTGCGACCGTTGTCGAAGATGTCACCGAAGCGCATCTCCCCGGTCTGCTTGGCCTGCTCGTCATCCGGGGCGGCACCCCACGTCGCGACCCCGGTGGCCTCCGGGTTCTTCTGCGGATCGAGCCAGTCGTAGAAGACACTGGGCCGCTCGGCCGCCTTCGCCTTCTCCTGCCACATGCTGTTCTGCTCGTACATGCGCTGGTAGAAATCGGTGTTCCACCCGTTGTCGATGCCCTCGGTGTTGGCCCCGGTGTACCAGCTCTTGGCCGTCTCGAGCATGGACTCCTGTGGCATCCACGGTCGCAGTCGCAGGTTGCCCTGGTCCCATGCATCCTGCTGTGCACCCAGCCTCTGGGTCGTCTGGTTCAGACCCCTCGGTGCCGCTTCAACGTCGCTGCGCGGGAGCGTCAGCCTGGACTTGGACGGATCGAGCTCCGGCACGGGGGACCACCTCTCGGTTCGCAGCCGATCGTACTGGCCCGATCTGGGGCTGTCACGCCTGAACGGACCTCAGAAGCGTCGGGTGTGCCGACACTTCCGTCGTGGAAGTGGGTCGGGTGACCTACATCCAGGTGGCAGAACAGATGCAGGGACGGCCGAGCCGACGCAACAGTGTCGTGATCGCAGGTCTGTGAAACCCCTCAGACTCGTCATACGGGGGATTCGAGTGCGTCAGGTGGAGGAAGTGTAGAAAAACTGGAACTTTTGTGAGAGGTACCAATAGATACAATATAAACAAATAAGACATACTATACCCCCTATACATATATATGTATAACCAGGGGGGTCTATAGGTTATTCAATTTATGGATTTGTGTTTGTTTTTAAGATTGTTGAATTTGGAATTAGTTGTTTCAATGTCACGTCG